>JACCDN011054294.1_pt1 | contig 47068 bp, 30 predicted proteins | sample 7441691 | NCBI WGS metagenome assembly JACCDN01 (sample SAMN15323439, study PRJNA562643) | freshwater metagenome | isolation source: river surface water | place: USA:Blue River Watershed | collected 2017-08-16 | reverse complement strand
TTTGGATTTTTAAAGCATTACCGAAGGCTCTTTGCAAGATTTGATAAAATCTCTACCCACTTTTGCGCGTTCTTGCATTTTATTGCAGCTCTTCAATGGCTTAAATGATTTTCTCAACAGAACCTATATTTACTAATGAACAGTTAAATAATATCAAAATAACAAGAAATTGTCAAATATTTTTTACCATTAATCAATCACAACCATCACCTGCCACGAGCGAAAAAGAGGCGCTGCTCCTCTTGCGTAGCAATAAAACTTTGTCATCCAGAGCATAAGCGAAAGATCTCTATTTTGGGAATAGGTGATGAAAAAATACTGCATGATACGAAGGAAAAAGAGATTCCACTGGGTTTCACCCCTCTGTATGACAAAAATTATTTGTTATCCAGAGGGGTATTGGTAATAAAATTTTGCTATCCAGAGTGTAATCTGGAAAGTCTCTCTTTGGAAATTAATCACTCATAGTTTATACAGGACACATAGAAAAATGACAAAAAATATCACTTTTATTAAAAATAATTATTGACAAATTGTTTTCATCATGATATCCTCATATCATAATTAACAAAACACAAGAGATCAATTATTGAACTTATACATTACAAACTTGAAATCATTCGTGTTTTCGTGTATCAAGTTAAGATGTAATTTGGTTTAAACATAAGGAGTATACAACTGATGACGGCATCCAAAAAGGATCTTGTATCTTATTTTTATATGATGGTTTTGATCCGAAGATTTGAAGAGCGGTGCGCGCAGATTTATGGCATGGGGAAAATTGGGGGCTTTTGCCACCTTTATATCGGACAGGAAGCTGTTGTTGTTGGCATGCAATCCGTCATAACATCTAATGACTCTGTTATTACAAGCTATAGAGACCATGGTCACATGCTTGCATGTGGAATGGATCCAGGAGGTGTTTTAGCTGAGCTTATGGGGCGCAAAGATGGGTATTCTAAAGGAAAAGGCGGATCTATGCATATGTTTAGCCGTGAAAAGAAATTCTATGGCGGACATGGTATTGTTGGAGCGCAAATGCCACTTGGAACAGGTCTTGCTTTTGCACATAAATATAAAAATGATGGCGGTGTATGTTTAACTTATATGGGTGATGGTGCTGTCCACCAAGGCCAAGTTTATGAATCATTTAACATGGCGGCACTCTGGAAGCTGCCTGTTGTTTATATTATTGAAAACAACGAATACGCAATGGGAACCTCCCTTGCAAGATCATCTGCTACAGCTAATTTATCGACCCGTGGAGCCTCGTATGGGATTCCTGGTGAACAAGTGGACGGTATGGACATTCTGGCCGTACAAGAGGCTGGAAAGAGAGCTATTGATCGAGCAAGAAATGGAGAAGGGCCTACTCTTTTAGAAATGAAAACTTATCGCTATAGAGGACATTCTATGTCTGATCCTGCAAAATATCGCACAAAAGAAGAGGTCGATCAAATTAAAGATTCGAAGGACCCCATTGAGCTCTTACGCTCCCTCTTAATAAAAAATGGCGTAACCGAATCTGAAATTGAAAAAATAGAAGATGATGTAAAGACAGAAGTTTTAAAAGCAATTGAATTTTCAGATAACTCTCCTGAGCCAGATGAATCAGAGCTCTGGAGTGATATTTTAATAGGAGACGATCGATGAGAACAATCACAGTCAGAGAAGCTTTGCGCGAAGCAATGCGGGAAGAAATGTTAAGGGATGAAAATGTATTTCTCATGGGGGAAGAAGTCGCCCAATACCAAGGAGCTTATAAAATCAGTCAAGGGTTATGGGAAGAGTTTGGAGATAAACGCGTCATTGACACACCCATTACTGAACAAGGTTTTGCAGGTCTTGGCGTTGGCGCTGGATTTGGAGGGCTTCGTCCCATTATTGAGTTCATGACGTTTAATTTTTCAATGCAAGCAATAGACCAAATCATTAATTCTGCAGCAAAAACACTTTATATGTCAGGCGGCCAAATGGGTTGTCCTATTGTTTTTAGAGGACCAAATGGAGCTGCTGCAAGAGTTGGCGCACAACATTCTCAATGTTTTGCAAGTTGGTATGGACATGTTCCTGGACTTAAAGTAGTCTCACCTTATGATGCAAATGATGCCAAAGGATTGCTTAAATCAGCAATTAGGGATCCAAACCCCGTAATCTTTCTTGAAAATGAATTAATGTATGGGCAAAGTTTTGAAGTCGACGATTCTCCTGATTTCACACTTCCAATTGGAAAAGCAGATATTGCAAAACCAGGGAAAGATGTCACCATTGTTGCTTTTTCTATTATGGTTGGAAAATCACTAGAAGCAGCAAAAATTTTACAAACTCAAGGAATTGACGCAGAAGTTATCAATCTTCGAACAATAAGACCTCTAGATACACAAACCATTCTGTCTTCTTTATCTAAAACCAACAGATTGGTTGTTGTGGAAGAAGGATGGCCTTTTGCAGGAATTGGATCTGAAATTATGGCTGTTGTAATGGAACATGGTTTCGATGATTTAGATGCACCTGTTGCAAGGGTTAGCGCTAAGGACGTTCCCCTGCCCTATGCTGCAAATTTAGAACGTTTGGCTTTACCTCAAGTTGAGGATATTGTAAATGCTGTAAAAACAGTTTTAATGGGAGGTTAATCATGCCAATAAAAATTCTCATGCCAGCTCTTTCTCCTACGATGACACAAGGAAATTTGGTTAAATGGCATAAAAAAGAAGGAGATATTATCAAATCCGGCCAACTTTTGGCTGAAATTGAAACAGACAAAGCAACAATGGAAGTTGAAGCGGTAGACGAAGGCATATTAGCCAAAATTATCATTTCAGAAGGAGCTCAAGATGTTGCTGTAAACAGTGTTATTGCGATTCTTGCCCAAAAAGGTGAGGATGTTGTGTTAGCTTCTCAAATGATTGTTGAAAAATCAAACGAATCAGTTGTTTTTCCTCTTAAGGAAGAACCATCTATTCCCAACACCCAAATACACCATGCAACACAAACAGATTCAAACAGAATTATCGCATCCCCCCTTGCCAAACGTATCGCAAAAAATAACGGTATAGATTTAACAAAAATTCAAGGATCAGGCCCCAGAGGACGTATTGTCAAGGCAGATATCGAAAACTATAAACCTATTCAAGCACAACTTGATTATATTGATATGCCTTTATCTAATATGCGAAAAGTTATTGCAAAACACTTAAGTGAATCAAAGCAAAACACACCTCATTTTTATTTAAGCGTTGAATGCAATATGGACAAATTACTAGATCTTCGCACTCAAATTAACAAATCTCTTGAAGATATAAAAATTTCAGTTAATGATTTCATCATAAAGGCATTTTCAGTTGCATTATCTCAAAATCCAGATGCCAACGTCATGTGGATGGATAATTCGTTAAGAATGTATAGTGGTATTGATCTTTCCATTGCCGTTGCAATTGAAGGGGGTCTGATTACGCCAATTATAAAAAATACTCACAAGAAATCACTAAAAGAAATTTCTCTTGAAGTCAAAGAGCTCGCTCAAAGAGCACGCGAGGGGAAATTGAGACCTGAAGAATATCAAGGTGGGTCCATGACTATTTCCAATCTTGGCATGTATGGTGTGGAAGAGTTCTCAGCTATCATCAATCCTCCACAATCCGGGATTTTGGCAATTGGCAAAGCGGTTCAAAAACCAATAGTTATAAATGGAGAAATCAAAATTTCTTCAATGTTGAAGGCAACACTTTCTGTCGATCACAGAGCAATTGATGGAGCTGTTGGGGCAAAATTAATAACCGATCTCAAGCAAAACATCGAAAATCCATTAAGTTTACTATTATAGGTCTTTTTAAGGACCTATAATTACTTTGATTTAACGCCTGTTGTGGTTGAATGCTCAAAATGAAAAACTTCACCTGGATGAACGAAACTTCTTGCACTATGAGCAGCCATTGCCCCTTCACTAAACCCACACAATATAAGCTTTAATTTACCTTCATAGTGCGCAATATCTCCAATGGCATAAATACCAGGGATGGAGGTTTGACATGTTGCATGATCAACAGGGATCGTATGACGATCAATCTGAAGGCCCCAGCTAGCAATTGGCCCTAGATTTGAAGCCAGACCATAAAATGGCAAAAGAGCATCTGCCTCAATCGAGACGATATTTCCCTCCAAATCTGCACACTCAACGCTTCTAAGCATGCCATCTTGACCAGTCAACCCATGCAATTGAAGCGGGGCTTTAATTGCAATTTTTCCTGATTTTTCAAGGGATTCCAATTGGTTCAAACTTTCAATATGGGCTTTAAATTTATTGCGTCTGTGAATTAACGTGACATGGCTTGCTATTTCTGAAAGAGAAATTGTCCAATCAACAGCAGAGTCCCCTCCTCCTGCAATCACAATCTTCTTATTTGCAAAGAAAGAACGTTCACGCACCAAATAAAACACCGACTTCCCTTCATACCCCTCAATTCCATCAAGCGGTGGTCGATTAGGTCCAAAAGCCCCCACACCAGCGGCAATAAAAATTACTTTTGCATGGATCTGAGTTCCTTTATCGGTTCGAATTAAAAAACCATCTTCCTTTTTTTCAACATCGGTTACACTTTGCTCTAAATGAAAAATTGGATTAAACGGGGAAATTTGATCTTTTAAATTATTAATTAAATCTGCGCCTAAAATTTTTGGGTAAGCCGGTATATCATAAATAGGTTTCTCAGGATAAAGAGCCGCGCACTGACCTCCAATAATTGGTAATGCATCCACAATATGAGTTTTAAGCCCCATCATATTTGCCTGAAACACACTGAACAACCCCACAGGTCCTGCTCCAATTACTACCACATCTGTTCTATTCATTATCAACTAGCCTTTCAAACATTATGCATCAAACACGAACAATAGCTCAAAACCCCTTAAAACTCAATACTGTTTTTTTCATGAAAAATATAAAAAACTATTTTTTAGAAAAAAAGATAAATTTTTACTTGACCTTTAGATCATTTTTGAATATAAAAGACCCACTACCCGCTAACAACGGGGGTGTAGCTCAGTTGGTTAGAGCGTCGGCCTGTCACGCCGAAGGTCGCGGGTTCGAGTCCCGTCACTCCCGCCATTTTTAAAAATTACTCTTTTTTAAACCTTGGATGAAAATCAGAATAAGATTTGAAAATTGTTTTTTCTTTAATATCCAAATAGCCTTGCGTTGTGGACAAACTCTTATGCCCAAGTAATTCCTGAATCGATCTTAAATCCGCATCATTTTCGAGCAAGTGACTGGCAAAACTATGCCTTAGCGCATGAGGGGATAGATTGTCATTCAAGCCTAACTCCAGAACTATCTTCTTCAAAGAACTTGCAGCAGACGATCGATCCAAAACTCCCCCACGAATTCCTTTAAAAATTTCAATATTAGAAGTCAACTCATATGGACAAGCTTTAATATAAGCCTGAATCTTCTCTTGAACGCCCGGCAACAAGGGAACAACTCGTTGAACTCCCCCCTTGCCCTTGACCAAAAGCCACTTTTTTTCTTGAACATCTTTCACTTGAAGAGACAAAGCCTCAGAAATACGCAATCCTGCACCATACATAACAGAAAACAAAGCTATATCCCGCAAACCAACCCAAGACTTAACTGGAATTTCACGCCCTTTTTCTAAAACTTCGCATATTTCTTCTTGATGAAAAGTTCTTGGCAAATGTCGAATGAATTTTGGTAAGGTTATTTTAAAAATAGAATCTGATTCGCCAATTCCATTTTCTTTCATGAACACATAAAAAGATCGCAAAGAAGCTAAATATCTGGCGTTAGATCTTTTTACGCAACCCTGTTGAATTTTGCTTGAAAAAAAACTTCGGAAATCCAAAGGTTTTAAAGACAGCAAAAGTTCAACTGTAACTTTTTCAGATCTGTAAACAGTTAGAAAAGTAAAAAATAAATTAAGATCGGAAGAATATGATTCAATGGTATTTCGCGCATACCCTTTTTCTTTCTCCAAAAAATCAGTCCAAGATTTTTGTATTTTTTCTAAAATCACATAAACATCCTTTATCCTTCACCGTTTAAATCATATCATGAAAATATTTTTTTTTCAAACAAATGGAACATCACCCCTTGTTTTTATAGAAACCCAACAAAAACTACTTGATCATTCTTAGAAAGAATGCTATGAAAAAGCTTGTTGATTTTCCGCTTTTAGGAAATATCACGATTCTAGAATTACGCAAGTTGAATAAAAAACAAATTTACAACTTGTTGAAAGGTTATATTTATAATGAATACTGCAGAAAAAGCTTTTGGTCCAGATGATGATTTTGAGGCCTTATTAGAAGAGTCACTCTCAAGTGAGAAAAAAATTGAAGGAACTGTTGTTAAAGGACGCATTCTTTCCCTTGATAAAGACTTTATCATTCTTGATGTTGGTCTCAAATCAGAAGGCCGCGTTGCTTTACGCGAATTCAGCCCTTCTGGAAACGCAACAGAACTCAAAGTTGGGGACATCGTAGACGTTTATGTTGAGCGCATGGAAGACAAAAACGGAGAAGTTGTCCTTAGCCGTGAAAAAGCCCGAAGAGAAGCCGTATGGGTTGAACTTGAAGAGTGCTGGAAATCAAACGTACACGTCACAGGGACAATTTTCGGCCGTGTTAAAGGTGGATTTACAGTGGATCTTAACGGAACTGTTGCCTTCTTACCAGGAAGCCAAGTTGATGTTAGACCAATTCGCGATTTGAACAGCCTTGTTGGAGTTACACAGCCATTCGCAATCTTAAAAATGGACAGACCAAGAGGCAATGTTGTCGTTTCTCGCAAAGCAATCATGGAAGAAGCTGACGCTGACGTACGCAGTGAGTTTATTTCAACGCTTTCTGAAGGTCAAATCATTGAAGGCGCTGTAAAGAATATAACTGATTATGGTGCATTCATCGACCTTGGCGGAATTGATGGCCTGTTGCATGTAACCGATCTTTCTTGGAAACGCATCAATCATCCTTCAGAACTTCTCCAACTTGGTCAAATCATTAAAACACAGATCATTCGTTTTAACAAAGAAACAAATAGGATTTCGCTTGGCTTAAAACAAATGGAATCTGATCCTTGGAGTGATTCACAATCAAGATTTGTGGTTGGGACAAAAATTAAGGGAAAGATTTCAAATGTTACAGATTATGGCGCATTCGTTGATCTTGGAGGCAATATTGAAGGCTTGATCCACGTCTCAGAAATGAATTGGACTAAAAAGAACATACACCCTTCCCGCTTAGTTAACGTAGGCGAAGAAGTTGAAGTAATGGTTTTGGATATCGATCCATCCAAGCGCAGAATTTCATTGGGACTCAAGCAATGCGTTGATAATCCGTGGGAAAAATTCCAACGTGAACACCCTCTCAACTCTGACATTGATGGAGAAATTCGTTCAATTACAGAATTTGGAATTTTCATGAATATTGGTGACGGCATTGATGGCATGATTCATATCAATGATCTATCATGGGATCAAACAGTTGAGCAAGCTTTAGCTTCTTATAAAAAAGGCGATATGATTAAGGCACGTGTGCGCGATATCGATATTGAAAAAGAACGTGTCAATTTATCTGTAAAGCACTTGACTCAAGATTCAGCGCCAGCAACAGCTGATGTTACAAAAAAAGGCGAAGTTGTAACTTGCACCATTTCTGCTATTAATGATGGTGGTTTGGAAGTTGAAATCACAGGTGGAGCTTCTGGATTCATTAAAAAGATAGATCTCTCAAGAGATAGATTTGAACAACGTACAGACCGTTTTGCCGTTGGTGAAAAAATTGACGCAAAAGTACTTGGAACTGAAAAAGGAAGTCGTAAAGTTAACTTATCAATCAAAGCACGCGAAATTGATGAAGAAAAACAAGCGATGAAAGACTTCGGATCTACCGACTCTGGGGCAAGCCTTGGAGATATCTTAGGTGCAGCAATGCAAAAAGCTTCTGAAAAATAAGCCTTACTATCCATAAAGGCTCTGAAAACATTCAGAGCCTTTATTTCTTAAATAAACGGAGTGATCTGCCTTTTACAAATATATTTTTTTCATTTTATCAAACTCAATACCTGGCGGGATTTTTTATTTTCTAAGTGGGTCTACTTTGTCTTTTTGGCTCAATGATTCAGGTTTTGATAAAACAACAATCGGGCTTTTCGCATTAGCCAACCTTCTATATGCTTTCAAATTTCTATGGGGTCCTGTTTTAGAAAAAATTAGCAACACTCATAATTCAAACAATATGTATAAAGTGCTTATGCTCATCACACTTGGCGGATGCATTACTGTACTAGCAACCCTTTCAACTATCATTCCAGAAAAAAAACCTATTTTATTTTTTTGTGGCTTAGTTGTTTTGTCTTTTTTTGCCGCTTCTTATAAAATGTTGCTTCATGCTTCACAAATGCTACTTGTAAAGTCAGGCTATTGGGGGTTCACTGAAGCTGCTTGCACAATTGGTTTTCGTATTGGGATGATTGCATCTGGAGCAGGAGCTCTATATTTATCAACAATCATCCCCTGGTCGCAAGTTTATCTTCTCATGTCTCTATTTTGCATCCCCTCTTTTATTGGAATCGTATACTTCTCTTTTGATTACCCTAAAAACATTGATAATGAAAAAATTTCCTGGAAAGATAGATTTTCTATGCCTTTTCTAGATTTTTTTCTAAAAGAAGGATGGGTTCAAATCTTATTTTTCATGATAATTTATAGATTGCAAGATGGGTTTTTAGGAAAAATGCCCAATTTATTTTTTCGTGAGATGGGATTTTCAAAAGAAGTAATTTCATTTTCTTACAAACTTGGCGGATTGTTTTTTGTGGCACTTGGAGGTTTAGTTGGAGGGTACATGTGCGCAAACATCCCGTATCGTAAAACATTCTTTTGGGGGCTTCTATTACATGGTGCTTCGGGCTGGGTTTACCTACTCCTGCAAAACTCGCCAGGGGATGTTTTTATGCTTTGTATTGTTGTTGGAATTATTGAATTCACAAAAGGCTTAACTCTTTCTGCCTTTTTTTCTTATCAACTCAATGCTTGTTCAACTCAATTTGCAATTACACAAATTGCTTTTTTAACGTCTCTTGTTAACCTTCCACACATCGCATTAGGAGCTATCTCTGGATTCATGGCAACCTATTTAGGCTGGACATGGTTTTTTATTTGCTCAAGTGCATTAAGCATTCCCGCATTGATTTTTATAAAAAAAACACCAGAATTTCATAAAAAAAATAAAAAATAAAAAATCTCAATAAAATAACTTGCATTTAAGGTTAATATTAGGTATACCAGATACCAGTTGTTCCCTGATAGCTCAGTTGGTAGAGCAAGTGACTGTTAATCACTGGGTCGCTGGTTCGAGTCCGGCTCAGGGAGCCAACTTCTCTAAAAAATATCTTTTCAAAAAGAGAAAAAAATGCACCTCACCAAAAAGCAACACGACATCATACCGTACATACTGTTTTTTGGAAGCGCGATTCTTTTTGCCACCATGGACATTTACGTTCCATCTCTTCCAGATATGCAAACATTCTTCAATACAACCGAAGATGTCATGCAATGGACACTTACAGTGAATTTTATGGCAACTGCAATTTTAGGTCTTTTTTTTGGCCCTGTTAGCGACCGTTTCGGGCGAAAAAAACTTATTCAAATTGGTGTTGTGATTTATTTAATCGGAACTATTATGTGCATAGCCTCAAAAAAAATTGATGTCTTTATGATTGGAAGACTTCTTCAAGCATTTGGCTCAAGCGCACAATCAGTTATCGGCATGGCCATTATTGCGGATTTATTCTCTGGAATTGAGCGCGCAAAAATTATTGCTATCACAGGGATTATATATCCGATTGCCTTTTCATCTGCCCCTTTTATAGGGGGGAAACTTAGCGAAAAATATGGATGGCAAGCAAGTTTTGTATTTGTGTTTCTTGGTGTTTTTATTTACTTTGTTCTATTTAGTAAATATATCCCAGAAACACTTAAGCCTTCTTCGTCGAAAAAATTCTTATCCTTAAAATCCACTTTTGTTAATTATAGTCTATTTTTAAAAAACCGTCTTTTTCTTTTATATGCCAGCATTCACACGCTAACAATCGCTGTTTTTATGCTACATTTGGCAAATTCGTCATTTTTTTATAAAAATCAAATGGGCCTTCCAATGAATAAATATATTTACCTGCAAGCGATACCCTGCATAGGTCAAATTGCCATGACATTCCTATCTAAATATATTCTAAAAAAATATGGGATGCGCTCTTGTTTCAAGATGGGTGGAATAGGATATGGATTAGGCTTTTTGGCTCTTGCCTTAACTGCTATATTTTTTCCTACAAATCCTTATATCGTATGTGGATCTATATGTATACCGTATGTTTCAAGCACCTTTGTTTTTGCCATATCAATCACCAAAGCAACTGAAATTTTCCCTGACATGGCGGCAACATCCTCTGGTCTTTTTAGTTTCTTACGCACAATTATTGGAGTTATCTTGCTTGGTTTTGGGATCATAATTTTAGATACCACCGTGGAGCATGTTTATAGTTTTATGGCCTTAATTTTAGCCGCCGTCACTTGCTCTATTTTTTATATTTTAAAAACAACACTTAAAGAAGATCATCGTTGAGCCATATCCCTGTCTTATTATCCCCTATTTTAAAAATTCTTGAATCCTGTCCTTGCGGAACTATTATAGATGGAACTTTTGGGCAAGGAGGCTATACAAGGGCCTTTTTAGAAAGAGGGTGGAACGTTATCGCATTTGATCGTGACCCATATGCCCATCAATGCGCAAAAATCCTTGAATCCATATATCCAAATCAATTTTCTTTTTTCAAAGACTGTTTTTCAAACATTGAAAAATATATTCAATTCCCTGTCAATGCTGTTGTATTTGATCTTGGTGTGTCATCCCCTCAAATTGATCAGCCAGAAAGAGGTTTTTCAGTTAGATTCAATGGCCCTTTGGATATGCGAATGAGCCAAACAGGAATTTGCGCAAAAGAAGTCGTGAACACTCTCACACAAGAAGAAATCGCAAATATCATCTATTTATACGGAGAAGACCATGATTCTCGAAAAATCGCAAAGCTCATTGTTAGAGCTAGAGAGAAAAAAAATATCGAAACGACATCAGAATTGGTTGAAATAATACAAAAAGTAAATAGAAATCCAAAAAAAGCATTTGATAGCGTAATTAGGGCTTTTCAGGCCATAAGAATTTATGTTAATAATGAATTAGAGGAATTAGAAAAAGGTTTAAATGCTGCAAGTCGGGTGTTAAGCTCGGAAGGATTGTTGATGGTGGTTTCGTTTCATTCTTTGGAAGATCGCATCACAAAGACGTTTATAAAAACGTCTTTAGGGGTAACCCCATCTTCAAGATACATCCCTTTTTCAGATAATGAACAGCCCATTTTTGAAAGTTTTGGAAAAAACTTTATCTCTCCAACCCAAGAAGAGATACAACAAAATCCGCGTTCAAGATCTGCTAAACTACGTGTGGCAAAAAGAACCAAACACCCTTGGAAGGAGGGGATGTTTTTGTGAAAAAATATATATTTGCATTATTTGGCATGGTAATGTTAATGGGTTTTGGATTATTTCATTTAAAATACCACGTGGTACAGCTTGAGCAAAAATTAACCAGCGTTCAAACAAAAATCGCCCAAAAAAAAGAATCTATCCACATCTTAAAAGCAGAATGGAGTCATTTAAATGAGCCCGCCAGACTTCAAAAATTGATAAAAAAATATTCGGACATGACCCCTATCACAGCTTTTCAGTTAATATCTCTCTCGGACCTGTCTGAAATCCCTGAAAATAAAAACCAACATCTTCAGTCTAAAATTCCTGATATTCTTTTTACAAAACTTGAGGGGCTATAAATGAAAAAAAATTCTCCATTTTTTCAAAAATATTCCATCTCAACAACAAAAGAGCTCCTTTTTTTTCCCTTTATTAAAAGCGCATCTCGTCGTTTAACTTTTATATCCGCTTTATTTTGTGTGGCCTATAGTGCTGTATTATTTAGACTATTTGATGTTATGGTTTTATCTAAAACAGATGATGATAAATCTTCTCAATCTCCAATAAACACCCCAATTGCATCAGTTAGAGCTAATATTTGCGACAGATCAAATCAAATGTTAGCCACTAGCATTGCCACCTATTCTATGTATGCAAATCCAAAACAGGTTATCGATGCCCAAGATTCTGCTCAAAAAATCGTCAGCATGTTTTCTGAGCTTAATCATGAAGAAGTAAAATCAAAACTTGAATCAGGAAAAGGGTTTGTCTGGCTAAAACGCAACCTCCCCCCTCAAGAACAAGATGCAATCATGAAACTTGGAATACCGGGGGTTTATTTTGAAAAAGAAAACAAACGCGTTTATCTTCAAGGCGAACTCAGTGCGCATGTTGTAGGCCTTGTCAATGTCGATGGAAAAGGCATTGCCGGTGTAGAACAAACACTGGACTCTATTCTTATCAAAAATGAAAACCCTGTTGAGTTGGCCATGGACCTGCGCATCCAGCACGTATTAATGGATGAAATCACAAACAGCGTTGCAAAATTTTCAGCCAAAGGTGGTGGGGGTCTTGTCATGGATATCCACACAGGGGAGATTGTAGCAATTGCATCTTATCCAAGCTTTAACCCTAATCAGTTATCAAATGTGAATCCCGATCATATGTTTAATCGAATTACTACTGGTGTTTATGAATATGGTTCTGTGATGAAAATTTTAACCTCTGCCATGGTATTAGAGTCTAAAAAAGCCGATATTTACACAGTCTTCGATTCGACACACCCCATTAAAGTGGGTCGCTTTACCATTACAGATTACAAAGGAAAACATCGCCCCATGCCTGTTTGGGAAGTTTTCCTACATTCCTCTAATATTGGTTTTGTAAAAATGGCACAGTTGGTTGGCGTTGAAGGACATAAATCATTCTTAAGAAAAATGGGGCTTATGGATAAACCAAAACTAGAACTATCTGAAATTGGACGCCCTCTTGTGCCAAAAGATTGGCGTGAGATCAATACAATGACAATCGCTTATGGTTATGGTCTATCAGCCTCCCCTATTCAAATGGCAAGAGCTATGGGCGCAGTTATAAACGGTGGATACATGATTGAACCAACCCTGTTAAAACGTAAAAAAGATGAAGAAATAAAAAAAACAAGGGTCATTTCAGAAGAAACATCGACCCTAGTTAAGAGTCTTATGCGTCTTGTTATCACAAATGGAACTGGAAAAAAAGCTGTGGCTCCTGGCTATGAAGTTTTTGGAAAAACAGGGACAGCAAATCAACAATCTGGCGGGAAGTATCACTCTAACCATGTCACAACCACATTCATTGGTGGATTTCCTTTCTCCAATCCAAAATATCTGATTATGGTAACGCTAGATGACCCAAAAGCAATAAAAGAAACATATGGCTATACAACAGCAGGTTGGAATGCAGCAGAACTGGCAGGAAAAACAATCCAAAGAATTGCCCCACTGGTCGGAATAAAACCTGTTGTTGATGAAGGTTCCAGGGCAACTGATCACATGAACCTAATCCAAACAAAAGGAATTCTACATGAAAATCATTGATTTTTTCAACAAGTTAGATATTTCCACCTCTTTATGCGGAGATATAGAAGGTATTGTTGAAAACTCCAGAGATATTCAATTCGGATTTTTTTTTGCAGCTCTATCTAATAATGATCAAACTGGAAAATACATACAAGAGGCTATTAAAAATGGAGCCACTGGAATATTAACATGTGATGAAACATATCAAACATGGAAACACACAATAAAAGATCATCCAGTTGTAATTTCTTCTACCCCAAGGTTAATTTTTGCAAAGGCCGTTGCTCTTTTCCATCCCAATCAACCAGAAAATGTTGTCGCCGTAACAGGAACCAATGGGAAAAGTTCGACAGTAAGTTTTTTTCGCCAAATAGGGCATATATTGGGGTTGAAAACAGCATCAATTGGAACCCTTGGCGTGTATGCTTCAGAAAAAATTGATTTTTCTAATGCAAACCTCACTACCCCTACTGCTTCAACTATCCATACTATTTTAGAAGAACTCAGCATGCTTGGAATAACTCATGCTGCTATGGAAACATCAAGCCACGGACTTGATCAATGCCGAGTTCATGGTGTCAACATCAAAGCCGCTGCTTTTACAAACTTCACACAAGACCATCTTGATTACCATGGTTCAATGTCAGAGTATTTTAATGCAAAAATGAAGCTTTTCACACAAGTTTTAAAACCCGGGGCTACTGCTGTTTTAAATGCAGATATTCCAGAATTCAACTTAATATCTGAGCTTTGCAAAGAATATAATCTAAATGTTCTATCTTATGGAAAAGAAGGGAAAGATATTAAGATTATTAGCTCTCATTTTCAAAATGGAATACAAACAGCTGATGTCGAAATTCAAGGCTCTTTCTATACGATAGAACTCTCTTTATTCGGAGAATTCCAGCTTTACAATGTTTTGACAGCATTTGGCCTTATGATGGCATGCGGAGTAGAAACTTCAAAACTTATTGACTGTATATCCAAACTTGAAGGTGTAAGTGGTCGAATGGAATTTGCTGGAAAAACACTTTTAGGGTGTGATATCTTGGTTGACTATGCACACACACCAGACGCACTTGAAAATATATTAAAATCTGTTCGATCACAAGTTGTAGGGCACATCTGGGTCATTTTTGGCTGTGGAGGGCAAAGAGATCCTGTGAAACGTCCCTTAATGGGTGCCATTGCATCCCGTTTGGCGGATCGTATTATTATAACGGACGATAACCCAAGACATGAAAGCCCCAATGAGATACGCGCTCAAATTATGATTAATACACCAAATGCTTATGAAATTGGAAATCGATTCGAGGCAATTAACTTTGCTATCACAAATATGCAACCTGGAGATATTTTAATTATTGCAGGAAAAGGTCATGAAACTGGACAAATCATCGCAGATCAAGTAATACCCTTTAACGATATAGATGCTGTTCAAACAATTTTAAGGAAACAAATATGAATTACCTTTGGGAGTCTTCACAGATATCTAAAAGCACATCAGGCGGAATTTCCTCTGATTTTCAGATCTCAAAAATTGTAACGGACCACCGAGAAGCAAAAGATGGGTGTCTTTTTATAGCTCTTCCTGGATCACATATGGACGGCCATGATTTTGTCCAAGGAGCATTTCAAAATGGAGCCATTGGCGCTGTCGTTCGCAAAAATTATCATGGAAATCCTGACCAAAATTTTATTTATGTTGATGACACAAAAGTTGCACTTGATCAAATTGCCAAAGCATCACGTAAACGCATAAAAAAATCAAAAGTTATAGCCATTACTGGAAGTGTTGGAAAAACCAGCGTTAAAGAAGCTCTTTTATTTGTACTAGATTCCTTTGGGAAAGCCCAAGCAAACCCTGCCAGCCATAATAACCACGTTGGAGTGCCTTTAACTCTTTCAAATTTCTCTCAAGATCTAGATTATGCTATTTTAGAGATTGGAATGAATCATGCAGGTGAAATTTCAAATCTTGTGAATCTTGTTGAGCCTAATATTGCAATCATTACATGTATCGCTCCAAGCCATTTAGGAAATTTTGAAAACATCGAAGGCATTGCTGATGCAAAGTCAGAGATTTTTGAAAACCTTGCCAAAAAAGGAATTATTATCTTAAACCATGATGATGAGTATTTTGAATATTTAAGACAAAAAGCGCAAGAAAAAGCACCCGATCACAAACTCTATAGTTATGGAAACACTCCAGAATCAGATGCATACGTCTTGAAACAAGATGGCAAAAATATTCATGCATCAATCATGGGAGAGGAAATCTCTTATAGCCTTAACATAGAGGGTTCTCATTGGGTAACAAACTCTGTTTGTATTTTACTTGCTTTAAAGCTAATGAAAATCAACCTCAGCCAAGCGGTAGAAAAATTAAAAGATTTTCAAGCCATCAAAGGTCGAGGAAAAACACAAACGATTCCGTTTGAAAAAGGTACATTTCTACTCATAGATGACAGCTATAATGCCAATCCCACATCCATGCAGGCAGGGCTTCAAGTCTTAGGGCAAAAAAACGGACGAAAAATTGCTATCCTTGGCGATATGCTTGAACTTGGAGATTCAGGTCCAAAATATCACCGTGCTCTTTTACAGGAATTGCTTGATGCTCAAGTTGATAAAGTCTATGCATGCGGGCCGCTTATGAATCTTCTATTTGAAACTCTCCCCCCTGGAATGAGAGGTGCTTGGAAAGAAAAATCCCAAGACCTTCTTCCTGATTTCCTCCCTCAACTTGAAGATGGAGATGTGATTTTTGTAAAAGGATCCAAAGGTTCACGTATGGGATTAATTATATATGGGCTTGAAGCTTTAAGAATAAAAGAAAAATAAGCATGTTTTTTGAATTATCATCTATCGTTCCTTTTTTTAAATATATCAGTATTCGGGCATTTGGAGCAATTACACTATCTTTTCTCTTGGGAATGATTTTTGCTCCCATGATCATCTCTTTTCTGAAAAAATATCAAAAACAAGGTCAACCCATAAGATCAGACGGCCCTGATGGACATTTGATAAAAAAAGGAACTCCCACAATGGGCGGAGTTTTAATCCTTCTTTCTTCAATATTCAATATTTTCTTATGGTGTGACTTACATAATCCTTTTGTTTGGGTTATGATTTTTATTCTTCTCTCTTATGGTTTTATCGGAGGAATTGATGATTATTTGAAAATTCTACGAAAAAACAGTAACGGATTGTTAGCAAAAGAAAAATTCTTTCTCCAATGCCTGTTTGCTTTTATAGGGTCAATTCTTGCTGTCCATTATACAGGAATGGAGCATGCTACTATTTTAAACTTTCCTTTTATAAAAACATGGGCGGTTAATATTGGTATTTTATATATTCCTTTTAGCATGTTTGTGATTGTTGGCTCATCAAATGCTGTCAATTTAACCGATGGCCTTGATGGTCTTGCGATTGTCCCTTCTATAATTGCTATCGCCTGTCTTGGCCTAATTGCCTATCTAACCGGTCATGTTTCTTTTTCTAAATATTTATACATCCCATCTATTTTCGGGACTGGAGAACTAACTGTTGTTTGTGCAAGCCTGATCGGCGCAGGGTTAAGCTTTCTATGGTATAACACTCCTCCTGCGCAAATATTCATGGGCGATATAGGGTCTCTCTCCTTAGGAGGAGCTCTTGGTATATTGAGCGTTTTAGTCAAACATGAAATAGTATTTGCAATTATCGGAGGTATTTTTGTAATTGAAACACTCTCTGTTATGATTCAAGTAGCTTATTTCAGAGCGACCAAAGGAAAAAGAATCTTCTTAATGACGCCTATTCATCACCACTTTGAAAAAAAAGGCTGGAGCGAATCCACTATTGTCATTCGCTTCTGGATTGCATCTGTCATGTTTGCAATCATTGGGCTTGCCACTCTTAAATTCAGATAAAAAAGGTTTATTTACCATGTTAGATTTCATTAAAATACGCGGTGCCCGTGAACATAACTTAAAAAATGTTTCCATAGATATCCCAAGAGACAAGCTCGTCGTTATCACAGGTGTCAGTGGATCAGGAAAATCCTCTCTTGCATTTGATACAATCTATGCTGAAGGACAAAGACGCTATGTGGAGAGTTTATCATCTTATGCCAGGCAGTTTTTAGAGTTAATGCAAAAGCCTGATATGGACTCAATTGAAGGGCTGTCTCCCGCAATATCAATTGAACAAAAAACAACTTCTAAAAATCCCAGATCAACTGTTGGAACCGTGACCGAGATATATGATTATTTGCGTCTTTTGTTTGCAAGAATCGGCATCCCCTACTCTCCTACAACAGGGCTTCCTATTGAGGCGCAAACTGTTTCACAAATGGTTGATAAAATCATGTCTTATGACCAAGGAACAAAGCTTCTCATCCTTTCCCCCATAGCCCGCGGAAAAAAAGGAGAGTTCAAAAAAGAAATTGAAAATATCAAGAAAAAAGGATTTCAGCGAGTTAGAATCAATAATGAATTATATGATATTAATGATGTCCCCGAATTAAATAAAAACATTAAACACACCATCGAAGTCGTAGTTGACCGCCTTGTCATCAAAGAAGGAATTGAAGTCCGTCTTGCAGATAGCATTGAAAAAGCAATAGAATTTTCAGATGGACTGCTTTATGTTCAAAACCCAGATACAAATGAACAAACAACTTTTTCTGCTAAATTCTCATGCCCAGAATCAGGCTTTACGATTGATGAAATTGAACCACGTTTATTCTCCTTTAACAATCCATTTGGAGCATGCCAAAAATGCGATGGGCTTGGGGAAAAAATCATATTTGATATCGGTTTAATTATTCCAGACCCCACATTATGCGTTCTTGATGGCGCAATTGCACCATGGAGCTCTGGCACAGCAAGCTACTACCCTGCTCTTCTAGAAGCAGTTGTAAAACACTATGATTGTGATCCTCGAACTCCTTTTCAAAAACTCCCAATGAATGTTCAAAAAATAATACTTTGCGGAAGCGGAACTGAAAAAATTAAAATGTCTATTAAAGGACTTTACTCAGAACATAGCTCTCACAAGCCTTTTGAAGGAGTTATCCCAAACTTAGAACGCAGATGGAAAGATTCGAGCGATCCATTTGAAGGCAGTTTTAGTGATTATCAAATCAGTAAACCTTGTGAATCTTGTAGTGGACACAGACTAAATCAAGCAGCTCTTTCAATTAAAATTGCAAATACACATATCGGTAATGTAACTTCTATGAGTATTGAAAACGCTTTTTCTTGGGCAAAAAATTTAAATGATTATCTTAGTGAAAAACAAAAATCAATTGCAGCAAGAATTTTAAAAGAAATAACTGAGCGTTTAGGATTTTTAGTCAATGTTGGTCTTGATTATTTAACTCTATCAAGGGCATCTGGAACTTTATCAGGCGGGGAAAGTCAACGTATCAGACTTGCATCTCAGATTGGATCTGGATTAACCGGAGTCCTATATGTTCTAGATGAGCCATCTATCGGCCTTCATCAACGTGACAATGATCGGCTTCTTGAGACACTGAAAAACCTTCGTGACCTTGGAAATACCGTCATTGTTGTAGAACACGATGAAGATGCCATCAGAACGGCTGATTTTTTAGTTGATATGGGTCCAAAAGCTGGAAGATTTGGAGGGCAAATTATTGCTTCAGGAACCCCAGATCAGGTATTTAATCACCCAGAAAGCTTAACTGGACAATATATGTCAGGAGCTCTTTCTATACACATTCCTGAGAAAAGACGTCCTGGGAAGAATGAGTTTTTAGAAATCAAAGGTGCAACATTAAATAATTTAAAGAATGTAGATGCTAAAATTCCACTTGGAACACTCACATGTGTTACAGGTGTTTCAGGAGGAGGAAAATCATCTCTTATCATTGAAACTCTTTATAAAGCCCTGCACAAACATCTAAACCGCGCATCAGCAAATCCTGGGCCTTATACAGAGCTTTTAGGCCTTAAAAATTTAGATAAAGTCATTGATATCGACCAATCCCCAATTGGAAGAACACCTCGATCAAATCCTGCCACATATATTGGTGCTTTTACAGCCATCAGAGAATGGTTTGCTGCTCTTCCAGAAGCAAAAGCTCGAGGATATGCACCTGGAAGGTTTTCCTTCAATGTACGAGGAGGAAGATGCGAAGCATGCGAAGGCGATGGTGTTTTAAAAATTGAAATGCATTTTTTGCCCGATGTTTACGTTGAATGTGATCAATGCAAAGGAAAAAGATATAACAGAGAAACGCTTGAAGTAAAATACAAAGATAAATCAATTGCCGATATTTTAGATATGACGGTTGAAGAAGGTCTTGAATTTTTTAGTCACGTCCCTTCTCTTAAATCAAAACTCTCAATGTTGGTTGATGTGGGACTTGAATATATCCACATTGGCCAACGAGCAACCACTCTTTCAGGTGGCGAAGCACAAAGAATCAAACTTGCAAAAGAGCTTGCAAGACGCTCAACTGGACAAACAGTTTATATCTTAGATGAGCCAACAACAGGTCTTCATGTTCATGATGTTGGAAAACTTTTAGAAGTCCTTCACAGACTTGTCGATCAAGGCAACACAGTTATTGTAATTGAGCACAACCTTGATGTCATTAAAACAGCAGACTGGATCATTGACATAGGCCCAGAAGGTGGGGATAAAGGTGGAAAAATTGTAGCACAAGGAACACCAGAAGATGTTGTAAAAGTCAAATCAAGCTACACCGGAAAGTATTTAAAAAGATTATTATAATTTTTGACAAAAATTATTGACATATCATTTTTGGCAAGTTATAATACACGTATTATTTAAATACACAAAAAGGAAAATTAATTATGAAAAAAATTATATTCGGGATCTTATCCCTATTCATGAGCTTAAATGCTTTAGTTGCCTCACAAGATGAGTCAAACCTTACTTTCTGTCAAGAATGCACCCCACCTGAAAAAAGATTTACAATTACAAATTTTGAAGCGCTTCCAAAAATAAGAATCCTAGATACTTCAAACAATCAATCCATTGCGATTCGAAGATATGAATCAAATGGCATTTCTTATTATCTGGTCGTAGATCCTCAAACTTTAGAAACTCGTCAATTACCTGTTTCTCAAATCCACTCTAGTTATGGAACGGCATCAACAGAACTTTTAACGCGATATGAAGAAAACTTGATAATTGAATCTGATCCAACAGATATAGGAAATCAAGGAGTTAAATGCTCTAATAATCGATTAAAAGGTGTTTTTTTAACAATTGATATGTGTCAATCACGCAAGGAATTTGAAAAATTACTATTTCAAAGATTATCCGAAAGAGAATCTCCAATTTCTGTGGGCATTGCAATGACAGGCTTATGGGCAGAACGCAATCTTCCCGGAATTTTCAATCATGCACAAGAATTTTCATATCTTAGATCATTAAACCGTCATGGGAAGCTTAAAATCACGTGGATTAATCACTCCTATAACCATCCTTACGATCCAGAACAAAATGATTTTTCAAAAAACTTTTTATCAACACCTGGTATCAATTTTCAAGAAGAAGTATTAAGCGTAGAGCGTATGCTTTTAAGCTATGGAGAAGCGCCTTCTGTATTCTTTCGTTTTCCAGGGTTAGTCTCTTCGTCTGATCAAATAAATACCTTAAATGAGCTAGGTCTGATCCCGCTTGGAAGCAACGCTTGGCTTGAAAAAGGAGAGATCCCGGTAGATGGAAGTATTATTTTAATACACGGTAACTCTAATGAGCCAGGCGGTGTTGAAAAATTCTTAAAATTATTAGAAGAAAATTCAGAAATGAAGTTTAATTCATTATTGGATCTGTTCAAATAAAAAAGGGAAGTTGAATTATGAAAAAAATTATATTCGGAATCTTATCTCTATTCATGAACTTAAATGCTTTAACTGCATTCAGCCTATGGGAACCGCTGTATCGAAAATTTAGATCCCTCTATCATTCTAGACATCAGAACTTATGGCGCTCTAAATTTTGTAGCAACGAATAAGAGAGATAGCAATGAACACAAAAGTTGATTTTAACCTTGTATCTGATTTTAAGCCTTCAGGAGACCAACCTCAAGCAATTGAAGAATTGACCCATGGAATCCTAAATGGAGAAAAAAATCAAGTTTTACTGGGCGTAACAGGATCTGGAAAAACTTTCACGATGGCCAATATCATCAAAAATATTGGCCGTCCAACTTTGATTATGGCTCACAATAAAACTTTGGCGGCCCAGCTTTATGGAGAAATGAAGTCTTTTTTTCCTGATAACGCAGTTGAATACTTCGTATCTTATTATGACTATTATCAACCAGAGGCCTACGTAGCAAGAACCGATACATTTATCGAAAAAGAGTCTTCTATAAACGAACAAATTGATCGTATGCGCCACTGTGCGACAAGATCCCTGCTTGAACGGCAAGATGTCATAATCGTTGCCAGCGTCTCATGCATTTACGGCATTGGGGCAATTGAATCTTACGCTCAAATGATTTTAGACATCAAAACTGGAGATAATTTTGATAGAGACTCTCTTCTTCGAAAACTTGTCGAACTTCAATATAAGCGTAACGATGTTGCTTTCTTCAGAGGATCATTTAGAGCAAAAGGAGATACAGTTGAAATTTTCCCAGCTCACTATGAAGACAGAGCATGGAGAATTTCTTTATTTGGCGACGAAATTGAATCTATCACAGAAATTGATTCTTTAACGGGCGAGCGTATTTTAAAACTTGATCATGTAAGAATTTACGCTAACAGCCACCATGTAACACCAGGTCCAACCGTTGACCAAGCTATTAAAAACATTAAAATTGAACTTAAAGAACGATTAGAAGAACTTGAGTCACAAAATAAATTGCTTGAATACCAAAGACTTAAAGAACGTGTAACATTTGATCTTGAAATGCTTGTTTCAACAGGAATGTGCGCAGGAATTGAAAATTACTCACGCTATCTCACAGGAAGAGCTCCAGGAGAGGCTCCTCCAACATTATTCGAATATTTACCAAAAGACGCTCTGGTTATTGTTGATGAATCACATGTATCCGTTCCCCAAATCAGAGCCATGTACAGAGGTGATGCTGCCAGAAAGCAAGTATTATCTGATTATGGATTCCGCCTTCCATCTTGCAAAGACAACAGACCTCTTAAGTTTGAAGAATGGGATTCTTTGCGTCCTTTAACTGTTTTTGTTTCAGCAACCCCTGCTCCTTGGGAGTTAGAACAAACAAATGGTGTTTTTTCAGAGCAGCTTATTCGTCCAACAGGCCTTATTGACCCTCCTTGCGATATAAGGCCAACTGAAAATCAAGTTGATGACTTACTGTTCGAATGCAGGAAAGTTGTCGAGCAAGGAATGCGTATTTTGGTCACCACCCTTACAAAAAAAATGGCAGAAGCTTTAACTGAATACATCAAAGAAACAGGACTTAAAGTTGCCTACATGCACTCGGACGTTGAAACACTAGACCGAATTCAAATTATTCAGGATTTGCGCAATGGAGAAATCGATGTTCTTGTTGGGATCAATCTTTTACGTGAAGGTCTTGATATTCCAGAATGCGGCCTAGTTGCCATTTTAGATGCTGATAAAGAAGGGTTTTTGCGATCAAAGACATCTCTCATTCAAACAATTGGAAGAGCCGCACGTAATGCTCAAGGAAGGGTTATTCTTTATGCTGATCGCATTACTGAATCCATGAGAATTGCACTTGAGGAAACAAACAGACGCAGGGAAAAACAAATTGCACACAACACGCTTCACAACATCACCCCCACCACAATCATCAGAGCTGTTCAAAATATCATGCCTGGAGAAAAACAAGAGGAAACACAAAACAATATTTTTGATAAAAAGACATTACAAAGCCAAAGAAAATCTCTAGAAAAATCAATGTTAGAAGCTGCCAGCAATCTTGAATTTGAAACAGCAGCAAAATACAGAGATCAGATTAAAAAAATTGATATTCAAATTTTGATGAGTTAACAGGATGTTAAAGTTTAAATGAATATAATATTCAAGACAAAAACACAAATGAAAGAAATCATATTATGAATTTATATAGAGCATGGTATTGGACTCTTGTTATTCTAACTCTGAGCATTATTTCTTTATGTATCAATCTTTTTTATATTCACGGCATTATACTGTCCATTTTGATAACAGATATATTACAAGTTGCTGCAGCGATCACAGGACTACACTTCATACAAAAAGGCAAAAAAAATCTTGAAAAATTAAATGAGAGTATAAATAATTGGTCAAAAGGATCTCTAGAATCAAGGATCAATCTTGATTCTATCGCCCAAAATTCATCCAGCATTATCACAATCATGAATTCCTTTTGTGATGAAGTCGAGGCTTATGTTCATGAATCAAGCACATCCATGCACGAATACAGCCAAAATAATACATATAGAAAAATCATCACCACACGTTTCACTGGATCTTTCAAAGAAGGCATAGATCAAATTAATAATAGCATTATGATTGCCAAAGAAAAAGACGATCTCATCAAAAAAACAATAAGGCAACTTGAAGAAGAAATAAACCCCCTACTAGAAGAAATTATCAATATTGCAAACAGTCTCAAAGAAACAACAGAAATCACAACTAAACTTGCTAAAGTTTCCACACAGACCAGCCTTAAAAATGCAATAGAATCAACACAAGCGCAAAGTTTCCTTGAATCAATAACGCAATCTTCTCAATCACTTTCAGATTTGATTTCTCACTCAGAAAAACAAATTTTTCAGTCTAATACAATTTCAAATACAGCAATTGAAGAAGCCGCTCACGCACATATGGTCATCCAAGAACTCAAAAAAACCTCTCAAGAGATCAATATGATTATTGGTATTATCACAGACATCGCGTCACAAACAAATCTTCTTGCTCTCAACGCCACTATTGAAGCGTCCAGATCTGGAGAAGCAGGAAAAGGATTTTCCATAGTTGCCTCAGAAGTTAAAAGCCTTGCAAATGAAACAGTTTTAGCAACATCCCAAATCTCAACACAAATTACATCCGTACGAGACGAAGTAAATGAAACAGCAAACATGATGGATAAAATTCATGATACCATCATCAAAATCAACAATATTTCAACAAAAATCACACAGTCAATTGAAAGTCAAAGTTCGGCAGCATTGGAAATTAGCAACAGCATTCACCAACTTTCAGCAAAGACAAAAGAATTAATTTTAAATATTGATGATGCGAAAAATAAAGCTCAAGATGTTTTTGGGGCAACGCAGTCGTCTCAAACAGACTTCACTGTTCTGGCAGACAGAATTCAAAACTTGAATTCATGCGTCAAAATATCTATCAATACAATAACAAAAGGTCAAAAATGAATTCTTTATTAATCACATTTGAAGGCGGAGAAGGAGTTGGGAAATCAACTCAAATTCGTAAAATTCACCAAAAAATCACAGACTTAAAAATTGAGTCTATCCTGACCAGAGAACCTGGAGGGTGTCCTTCTGCCGAACGCATAAGAGAAACAATGCTTGGATCAAAGACTCCTCTTGATCATATAACTCAACTTTTTCTTGTCATGGCGGCACGCAAAGAACATTGCATACACGCAATTGAACCGGCTTTGTCTTCAAAAAAATGGGTTCTATGTGACAGATTCATTGATTCGACTCTTGTTTATCAAGGCCTTCAAGGCACTTCATTTGAGGATATATTAAAAATTCACAACTTGGCCACAAATAATTTAATGCCTGATATCACTTTCATCTTAGACGTTGATCCCCAAATTAGCCTCATGCGAATGAAACAAAGAGGAATTGAAAATTCAATGGACTCAATCGATATCAACAGGCACAATACACTAAGAAATGCATATTTAAACCTTAAGTCTCTCTTTCCAGATAGAATTCATATCATAGATTCATCAGGAAATGATGAGGACACATCAAACAAAATTATGAAAATACTTGAAAATTGGAAAAGCAAATGAGAGTTAAAACAGGAGCCATTCTACTTATCGCAGGGACATCCATTGGCAGCGGCATGATCGCCCTTCCCATGACCCTGTCAAAACTTGGAATCTTGCCCAGTATTTTTCTCATGTTAATGATATGGGGACTTGCTTATTACACATCACTCATCAACTTAGAGCTTAACCTTCAAGCTGGTAAAGGAATGTCATTGGGAGAGCTTGGCAAACATTTTTCTGGAAAATCAGCCCAAATCTTTGGTGAATTCAGTCTTAAAATCCTCTCTTACGCTCTTCTTTCTGTTTATATTTATGCAGGGTCTTCGGTTGTGCAAAAGCTAATTGGACCGCATATAAACTTAAATTATATTTGCACATGTTATACTCTGGGAATAATGCTTTTGCTCATTTTACCCTTTAAAGGAATTGATTACATCAACAGAGTTCTTTTTATGGGGCTTTTAATTGTTTCTGGAGTCTTAATTACCGGCCTTACAACAATGATCAATTGGGACAACCTACCTCTTTTTTCAAATAATTATACACACATTGAAACATGGTCCAGTTTAATTCCAGTCGTTTTCACATCTTTTGGATTTCAAGTGATTTTTCACACTCTAACAAATTATTGCAATCAAAACGTAAAACTTTTGAAAAGCGCTTTTTTTTGGGGAAGTTTGATTCCAGCAATTATATATATTGTTTGGACATGCAGTGTTATAAGCGTTATTTTCCATGAAAACCCTGATTTTTATGCACAAATGATAAATGGGAAAATTGAAATTGGAGATTTGGTGATCGAGCTTACCCGAATTGCAAAATGGCCTGCAATTCAAGTATTGGTATGGTGGATTTCTTTACTTGCAATCATCACTTCTCTTTTAGGGGTTGGAATCGGACTTTTTCAATCTATAAATACCACATTTAAGAATAAAATGTTGTCTGCGCTCATAACTATCATTCCTCCTTATATTACCGCCATAATAATTCCAAATGCATTCATAACAGTCTTAGGATTCGCAGGACTTATTTTATCTATCATCGCTATTGCAATCCCAGTTTTTTTGCTTGAAAAAATTAAAAATGAAAAATCATATTACCCTCAAACACGTAATAAATTCTTGATTTTCATTACAGTTGTTGGGGGAATTATTATCATTGCAAGTGAATTATTCAATATGTTTTTTTCAGCTTAGCCCTTTGAAAAAAAGACCATTGTAATTATCCACGCTCATGATAAAATCAGCTACTTCAATATAGGAGACTTTAAATGATCAAATTTTTAAACGCCATATTTTTTACTATTTTTATAACATCATGTGCAACAAATCAAACGATGATATCACAAACACAAGACAAACATGGATCCGCCCCTCATACAATTAAAGGATTGATTGTGTCATGTGTTGACTACAGGCTTGTTTCTGATGATCTGCCTGAATTCACAAAAACATTAGGACTTGTTGAAAATGCCGATTTAATAACCATTCCGGGTGCTTCTTTAGGTGCTGTTTTAAACGATAAACACCCTGCAATCAAAAATGCAAAACAAAATCTAGGAACAGCCTTACCTGCACATAAGCACCATATGCATGATTTAGGCGAAGCGTTCGATATCACTTATCAATTCTTGCAAAAAGTTCACGGATTTACAGATATTTATGTCATCGATCACAGAGATTGCGGTATGTATAAAGCAGCCTATGCAAAATCTTACGCATCTGAACGAGATGCTGAAACAGCGCAACACGTGGAAAATATGATTAAGTTTAAAACAAAAATAGATGCGTCTGGATTAAATCTTAAAGTCAGGTTTTTCTTGATGGATATTGTGCCTTTTGGGCATCCCGTTTCTGTTGAAGAAATTTCTTGGAATGATAAAACAATTACTGTCTTGAAAAATGGGAAATCAAAAATCCTTCCAAGGTCAACTAAATAGTGTTTTTCACGCAAGCTCTTGATCAAGCAAAAGTTGCATACGATCACGATGAAGTTCCTGTTGGGGCGGTAATTGTACAAAATGGTACAATCATCGCCCGTTCTTATAATCAAACTTATTCCACATGTAATCCAGCAGGTCACGCTGAGATTTTATGCTTACAAGTCGCGGCAAAAATATTGAAACGCGTATACTTGGATGATTGTGATCTTTATGTCACTTTAGAGCCCTGCCCCATGTGTGCTCAAGCTATTTCACTTGCAAGAGTCAAAAGACTTTACTTTGGTGCGTACGACCCCAAAGGAGGGGGTGTTGAACATGGCCCCAAAATTTACACCCATAATTGCGCCTTTCACAAACCCGAAGTTTATGGCGGAATTCAAGAACAGGCCTGCGCTGATCTTTTGCAAAACTTCTTTAAAAATAAAAGATAAACTAAAATTTGCTTTTGAATTTTTTATTTGATAGAATAATGGCTACATAGTTACAAATTAATTATTAAATGGAGGATTGCTATGCATTCAGAATCTAGAATTCGCACCCAAGCCCAATCGACAATCGATCAAGGATTGCGGGCTTACATGCTTGGAATTTACAACTATATGGCTTTAGGCCTGGCCTTAACTGGAATCGTTGCGTATATATTGTCTCAAAATACAGCCTTAATGCAAATTATTTTTGGGTCACCGCTGGCGTTTGTTGTCATGCTTGCACCAATTGGTGTTGCATTATTCATGCAGTTTAAAATTGCATCCATCAAGGCTTCTACAGCACAACTTCTGTTTTGGATTTATGCAGGGCTTATGGGCGTATCATTATCATCCATCTTCTTGGTGTACACCGAAACAAGCATTGCTCGGACATTTTTCGTTACCGCAAGCATGTTCGGCACTATGAGTCTTTGGGGGTACACAACAAAAACAGACTTAACCAAAATGGGATCATTTCTTATGATGGGCTTATTTGGAATTATCATTGCTAGCCTTGTAAACTTTTTCTTTCAAAGCTCTGTTTTGCAATTAATAATTTCTATGCTTGGCGTTGTAATTTTTACAGGCCTTACCGCATATGACACTCAAATGATCAAAGACATGTACTATGATGAAGATGGGTTTTCTACTATGGAAAAAAAGTCTATCATTGCTGCTCTTATCTTGTACTTAGACTTTATAAATCTTTTCTTACATCTGTTAAGATTTATAGGCGACCGTAAGTAAGCTTACATACACTTAAAAATAAGGGGCTTTTAAAGCCCTTTTTTTATAAATTCTATTTAAAAATAATAAGGATAAAAAAATGGAATCTATTGGGATTATTGGCGCTGGACAAATGGGGCAAGGAATCGCTCAAATTTGCCTCCAAGCTGGATTCAAAGTTGCGATTTATGATCAAGACATAACAAAACTTGAGTCCATCAGAGCCTCTCTTGAAAAACCATTATCAAAGTTTTGCAAAAACAACAGCCTCAATATTGAAGAAATTCTTGAAAATTTAAACACTGAAATCCCCAATCTTGAGTCATTTCCTTATTGCGATTTAATCATTGAAGCGGCAACTGAAAATTCTGATATAAAAGCAAGCATCTTTCAAAAGTTACCTTTTTTTGAAAATACTATTTTTGCAACAAACACATCCTCTTTGAGAATTGAAGGACTCAGCAGCTTTTCAAAATCCCCAGAAAACTTCATAGGTCTTCATTTTATGAATCCCGTTCCTTATATGCAACTGGTTGAAATCATTCCTCACAAAGAAACATCTCAAGAAACCCTTTCAAAGATGGAAAGCTTTGTAGGCTTTTTAAATAAAACATATGTCATTTGCGCAGACAGCCCAGGATTTGTTGTAAACAGAATCTTGCTGCCCATGATTAATGAGGCAATCAAAACACTCGAACAACAAGTCGCCAGCGCCTCTGATATTGATCTTGCTATGCGCCTTGGAAGCAATCACCCCATGGGACCACTCGAACTTGCAGACTTCATAGGACTTGACACATGCACTGCGATCTTAAATGTGTTGCACCAAGAATTAAAAGACCCTCACTACGCACCCTGCCCTCTCTTGATAGATTATGTCAAGAAAGGGCTTTTAGGTCGCAAAACCAAACAAGGTTTTTATACGTATGATTAGCTATTAATATAAGCCTTAATAGCACTCCATGTACTGTGATTCCCATCTCCTTTTGTTTCGTATTTTAATCTCAAATCCGCACTGTTGGCTAATTCATCCATAGCTGTTCTTTTTTGTTGTCCAATACCTATATCCATACCACCAATAGCGCCACCATTACCCATAGATTCATATTGAGTAATTGCGCCTAATACAGAATCACGTTGTGACCATGTGCTAAGCCCTGCGTAATCAAGAAGTGCTGCTGAAATATCAGACCAAGAAATCTGCATCATCATATCAGGGGCGAACAACCCTTTATCATATGCTGATTTAAACGATGTTTTATTTGCATCATCTGCATATCCATTAATATAGCTTTGCATATTATGATTTAAAGAACTTAAGGTCCTTAAGGCCATCAAATCGACTGATGGAATTGTGATCGCATTATCAATCGTAACTTTTGCATCAGCCCATGAAATTCCATACATTTCCATCTCAAGTGATTGAGAAACGCTTCTTCTAGATGCACCAGAAGTTGAATCATTGAAGAAAGATAAGAAATCACGTTTATCAGAAGCCAAACTTAGTCCGCGCCATAAATTATTCATCATCAAAAAGTTTGATAATGCAATTGCATTTATAATGACAGGCTTAATTGTTAACCATGAACTCAGATCTGAAATCAACGTATCAATATTCACGTACATTGTTGCATCTCTATATCGATTCGCAACTGTGGTATCGGCAAAATAGCCGAGCAAGTCTGTTTTATTGGCAATCGTATCTGTTGAAATTTTTGAAAGCATGCTTGTTACAGTTGATAATTGAATAGTCATCCCCATATCATCATTGTTATCAATTGTCATATAATTACCGATAATTGATTTAATTTGAGCTGATGTCGCCCCTGTAAAGAACAAAGTTCCTAAAGCATCATAGGAATCTCTTCTAACTTTCCCTTCTTCAACAGAATTCATACCCCAATTCAGATAGTAGGCTGCTTTACTTGCAAAAAATGCCAACATATCTTTTTTATTTAATACAGATTCTGATGAAATTTGAAGCATCACATTTGGTAAATTTGCCCAATCTATCAAAGGAAGATAATCGTTTATGATTGATGTTAAATCAGACAACGTAGAAACACCATTTAGTAGCCCCGAAGTTTTAACTAAATCATAGGAAGTACGTCTGCTTTGACCATCAGTACTATTTCCAAAATACTCCAAAAATGCTTTCTTATCAGCCATTAATGTCATTTCAGAAATTCCCGAATTAAAATTCAACCAACGAGCCTGAGAAATATTTTTATAAGGCACAATTGAATCTTTAATAGTTGCAACCCTAGTGTTTACATCTTCTGAGTTAAATGATAACAATACACGAATCACATGCAGGTCATCTGGCAAAACACCTTCAGAAATCAACTGATTCACCATAGACAATCCAGCAACACCTGTTGCCAAGTCATTTGAACCATCCCCATAAACCTCCATCGCCATCGCAATACGCTCTGCTCTATGCTCTGCATCTTCAGGTGCCGATACATCTACATATGCAATCGAAGAAACAGGACTTATTGGCAACACTTGAGCTTTTACCAATTCATGAATAAGATCAAGATTTGTGCCACTCATATTTGATAACAAGACTGAAGCTGCGTCATTCAAATAAATAGCCCACATCAAGCGTAAAGCTCTGTCACCACCTCTTTCATTGAATCCATCTTTCTTAATATCCAACAGTGAAGATACGCTATTGACAAGAGAGTCAATCGATCCTTTTTCTGGTTTAGGTAAAAGAGTTTCCATCACAAGATTGCACAGCAATTTTCTATCTTCATTTGTGGCCACGCTTCCATCAGAAAGATGCTCATAAAGACCATTATCTATAAATGCTTGATTATATTCAATTAAATCTTGTAGGTAAGCAACCCGCTCACTCACTGTCTCAGCCTTAAAAACTCCCAGACCTTGGATACTATCGATTGCTTGAAGCGTAATTTCTGGCACTCCAGGATTAATCGTAAGGACTGCTTTTGTTGCTTTAAACGTGGGATTCCCATTACCAGTAAAAGTTTTTAATAATTCAATATGAAGGCTTCCTGCCTTATGAACAGGAATTTGGAATCCGTCAATCCATGCAGTCATCACATGAATCCCACCTTGAAAAAGGTTAATATTTTCACCGCCTATATCAATATATCCACGATCAGCATCTGTTTGGTTGACAACTATCTCTCTGAATGAAGTGAGCGGCTCTTCAAGAGAATATCCGCTTAAAGTACTAATATTCACATTAAACGCATTTGTAATATCAAGTTCTTCACTCAGAGGAAATATATTTGTGGCCAAGTCTTTCAATGTTTTCCCATCTGTTAAATTGGCATCAAAATGACTTTTTTGAAGCGCAATTACAAGGTCAGATTCCTCTTGTGAAATATTTTGAACCTCATTGGATGTATATCCAGCTGCAATCAATTTATCTTGCAATGATTGTATCTGCTGATTCTCAAAAACTCCTTGTTTAATATAAGCATATCGATCGGAAGCTGTTTGATAAGGCAAGTTATTCATACTAGAAAGCTGTGAAATCTCAGAATTAATATCAACAGGTGGTGTCAAAACAGCTTGAGTTGCCTTAAGAGTTGGGTTCCCATTACCAGTAAAAGTTTTCAATAATTCAATATGAAGATTCCCTGTTTTATCAACAGGAATGCGGAATCCTCCAATCCATGCAGTCATCACATGAATCCCACCTTGAAAAATCTTAACATTTTCACCGCCCACATCAATATACCCAAGATCCACATCTGTTTGGGTGACAACCATCTCTCTGAATGAAGTGAGTGGCTCTTCAAGAGAATATCCACTTAAAGTACTAAGATTCACATTAAACGCATTTGTAATATCAAGCTCTTCAGATGGTGAAGATTTAAACATTTCAATCAATGATATATATTCACTTGCTATGCCCTTATCTGGATGTTGTAAAACACCATTTTTAAGATTTGAAAATATTCCTTTTTCCTTAGCAAGATGAAAAAGCTCTCGATTCTGTGAAACCCCATACCAAATAAATGCATCATTCATACGCTCAAGAGAGTTTTCATTCCCAAGAACCAATGCTTCAACATCATCATTCTCAGTGGCATGTGTATATGCTGATATCAATGCTTTAATCCGATTTGCTCGAGAAACACCATCTTCTGAGATCACGTTCATATACTTTGCAATTAATGCCACATTTTCAGAAGTAACAACACCATCTAATGCCCTTAAGAGTGCTTTCTTTTCCATAAACAAAGATCCAGAACCAGACAAATTTGCATACAAATTATAAGGGATATCCTCATAATCATTTGCAACATCAGCAAATAACGCTTTATGCAGAGGCGAATTATAGAAGTATACTGCCATCTCAATACGATCAAACCTTGCGGATAAATTTTCTTGTATCGCCGTATCTACATCTTCCTTGACTTGAGTTATCATAAGGACTGGATCAATACTATTATTACTAGCCAATATTTCAATTTTCTCCACAAGCCTTACATAATTATTATGCCAATCCCCATCATAAGGGATTACTAAAGCATCCATATTGTCAAAAAACCCAGCAGCATGCATCGCATTTACAATAGAACTTTTTCCATCATACCAAAGAGCAATCTGTTTTTTCAAAGCATCTTGCATTCCAACCATAGGATCAATCGCATTGAAAATTTTATCAAAAACATTGTTTTGGATGGCCAAAGCGCATGCTGCAACATACTCTCTTTTGGTCTTTGAATCAGGTGCTGTAAGCATTATCGCCAATTCAGATGGCGCACTCATTTTCATGGATGCAAAATTAGCAAGAACTATTTTTATCGCATTCCAAGAAGTCAACTGCGCAACAAAATCTTCAAACATCCCGCCTGCATAAGCATGAATAAACATGCCTTTATTTGGATCATTGGTATATCCATCCAGCAAGGCTGTTTGATGAGCAAGATCAATTGCAAGTCCCTTTATTCGATCCTGATTTCCATTTCCTGCTTTTACATACTGATCCATAACTCTTGAAATATCAGACCACTGACTCAATCCGTTAAATAAATCCTGATCATAAAGGATGTTAAATAAAGATGAATTAGCATCATTTGCATAACCAATAAAAAGATCTTGCATTTCTTTGATGGAAGATACCGGAATTGATAAAATTTTATCTTTTGCATAAGAGTAATAAGCATTCAGATAGCTCCTTAAAACGTCTCTAGAAGCTTGAGGTGTCAATGGATCTAAAAGTTTTTCAGCATCTCCCTGACTCAAAAGTTTATATCCTTGAAATGTTTGTATAATCCCATCATGAATATAATAATCAGAATCCCACCAATGTGTGGCTCCATCAAAAACCTTATATGTTAAAGCTGCTTCAATGAATTTAGGATGTTCATCTTTTTTAATATCGGACCATTGATAGTCAAATCCATATGTGTCTAATGCATTTAACATCTCATCAACATTGATCAGACCCATGAAAATGCCCACTACTCCTTCAGTTTTTGCAAGCTTATAGTAATTTAAATAACCTTGGAAAGATGGATAATATTGCTTAACTTCCCATTGATATATATATGCAAAAATATTTTGATCTTTTCCTTCGTAATCTTTTCCAGAAAAAGTTGCCAATTCTTTGAATAGAGCTTTATCTTCTGAAGACAATCCGGCATATCCTTTCAAAGAGCCAATATTTTCTTTTGTAAAATCAGAATAATCTTCTTGTGACTGTTTCACCAAAATATCAATCAATCCATCGTCTTTTGCTAATTTATAATTATCATATACAGCTTTAATGTATGTCCATTTCTTTAAACCTGAAAACAGTTTCTTTGCATGAATCTCATCAAACAACACATGATCAACTAATGCGTACCCTAAAAGCATGTCATGGCGATCTAGATTGCTGTCTACATTCATTAATGTTTCTAAAACATCTGCTGAAATATTATCTGGATTTGCTTTCAAAACAGAAGCTATAATTCTTGATGTACGCTCTGAAACAGACTCTAGGGAGCCCATATTCATACTTAAAGTAAGCTCAGATGGCCATACCTGATCAGTCAAAAGATCAGTCATATCTTGAGGACTTCCATCTAATTCATCAAACAAATGGTTTTGATTCAAAGCTGAAAAAAGATCTTTATGTGCAAAATACCAATCATATTGCGATACTGTTTTTCCTCGCATTAAAGGCTCTAAATCACCAGATGCATACTTTGCTGCTTCGATTATAAAGTCTTGGGCCGTAGATCCATTTGGCATAAATTTATGAAGCGCAATTAAGTCATCTTTGGATACTTTCCCGGCCAAATCTGCGATCCATAGTTTATCAATTCCTGTCAGATCGCATGCTTCATTCAAATTGATTAAATCTTTGATATACCGTGCTCTTTCACCCACATTCGCATGAGTATTCGCCATTAAAAGCGGCAACATTATATCTTTAATCCCGTAAATTTGAGCTAAGCTAACTGTATCTAATTGACGCATTAGTTCATTGATATCAATAGATTCTCCTTCAATTAACTGAACGCTTGCGTATGTATTTTCAAGCATGAAACGCAAAGCTCGAAGAGCGACATTTTCTTTTTGTGCATTTATAAGCGGTTTTATATCTAAATTAAATGCAACTAAAGTTGTTAGCAAATGATTTGATTCAACTTCCATACAAGATGCATCAATATCAAGCTTATCAAACCAGCCATCATTCAAAAGCTTTGTTTTATACTCTTGTGCCTTTGTGATATAAGAATTAATCACAAGTTGACGCTCTTGAAATGTTTGATTTGTTTTTAAAATATCAATTGAAAGTAGTTTTTCACCCAAAAGAACCTTTGCCGCCACGATGTCACAAGGAACTACATTCACCAATTCATCTGCAATTTGTTGTTTTTCAAGATCGGATAGAACAATTTCTGGAACACTTGGGTGTATAAAAGTCGCACTTAATGTGGTGCTTAAAAATGGTGTTAATTCAAGAGCTATGCGATTTCCACTCAAGCTCATATCAATTCCATCTAAATCTGATGGGACAATTCCTGCATTCATAAATTGCTCGATTTTATCGGCATCGGCGTGTTCACCCATTTTCCTCACAAACGCACTTACAGATAAAATATAATTACCAAACGCTTTAAAGTAAGTAGAATACCCTATCAGAGCTGAAGTTTTAAATTTATAGGCATCTCCCAAATTAGAAAGAGTTACACCATGCACCAAAAGAGACGCACTTAAAGATGCAAAATTTTCGCCATCAATACGAAATTCTGGGAACGATTGCAAAGCAATATTCATCGCATGATCTTGTGTGATTTCCCCCAAATCATCTGGAAGCATCACAGCAGTTAGCCCAATATCGCGAAGATCTTTTACCAATTTTGATGTTGCATATTTACCAAGTTTGAACGCCAATTGTACATCTACAGATGTTGCATACATTGTCCCTAAACCCAAAAGAGTATTTGCATATGTAAACATTTGATCAGCATCATCTGTAATATATTCCGGACTTACTAAATTTTTAATATAAGCAAATGATGATCTTTCAAATGGAAGAGAGATGAATTTTGCAATAAAGTCTTTTTTATCTGCCAATTTTTCATAAAATGGCATCAAGTCAATCGCTAATTCAATTTTACGTGCACGTTCAGCTTGAGCTTCTCCAAGTCCATCATTCAAAGACATTGTATCCGTGTCAACAGGAAGGTTTGCTGTAATATCAGAAGGAAGAACTCCATGTGAGGCTAAAGTATTTTCAAGAGCGGCCACATTGTCCACATAAATATGTAAATTATTTTCTCTTAAAGCTTGATCTAATGGAACAACATACCAAATTTTTGCTGCTCTTATATCTGCATCTTCTTGAGCTTGAGAAACATTTGCATATACTCTTGGTCGATCTTTATGTTGATCAAGTAAGTTTACAAGTTTAATTTTTTCCATTAAAAGGGCATGTTCTTGGGCAGCTTCAACTTGAGCTTTTGTAGGCACGCCAATTAAAATGGGGTCAACAGTTGGAATTAACAAATCAAACATATTAGAGCTTTCAAGCTCTTGCCATAATGGAGTAATACTTAAAATACTCTGCGCTCTTTGATCTCCGGATTGAGAAATTTTTAACACATGCTGGGAATTTTCCTGAGTTGGCATGAAATTTCCATACAATAAATCAATCATTTTTGCAACTTCCTTATCATGCGTTGAGAGAGAGTTCACAGGAACTAAGTCGTCCAAAAGACCATAATTTCCAAGCAAATTTTTATAGTCTTCAACTTCTTGCATTGTGATTTTTAATGTATCAACCATATGTTTTATATTTGTAGTGTTACTTAATTTTTGCCCTAAAAGAGCATCTGGGATCATATTCAGAATACTAAGTTCACGAGTTACATCAATATCCCCGTTTCTTCCTGAGCACAACATATTAATGACTTCTGGAATAAAGTCCATTGGAGAATTTAAACTTGACATCAAAGATTTGTTATCATAATTCCATTTTTGATTTTTAAATAATCTGTCCAGTTGACCATTAATAATACGAGAAGAAACACCATTCACTGTTACTTTTAATCTTGTTGGTGTGTTATACCAATCAAAATAATTCATAAAATAATCAAAATCCTTTAATTCTTGGTTGTTAAAAAAACTATTCCATTTCTCTAAAAACAATGAAAAACTATCAGAAGTGCGGTCACTAAAAAATGGAATAAAAAAACCATTATTTGCATCTAGCGCTTGAGTAACTGTATATTTTTTAAAGAATTCTATAAAACTATCAACTTTTGGAATAACATATCCAGAAGTCCCAAAAGCATCATTAAAATTAGTAAAAAGACTGGAAAAACCTAGGAGAGTATCCATTTGAGATGATAATGCGTAAAGCATAAGCGCATCTTTTGCAGTATGCAAATTATATACCTGATTTTCAAATGGAGATATACTGAATGCTTTTCTCTGAGCCGGTGTATGAGCATCAAAAGCCATAGCCCCCAAATCCCAATAAATCCCTTGAGCTTGCTGTTCATCAAGACCAACAATCAAAGATCGCACAATTGGATTATTGGAAAAGAAATTATAATCTTCAAGCATTTGGCGTGCTTTCCCTGCATCTTGAATTAATATTTCTTCTGATAAGCCATCATCACTTGTAGAGATATCATCGCTAAAAAGAAGACTCGATGCCATAATTCCTGCAGTATTATATTCATGAGCAGCGTTTATAAAGCGTTCATGAATATTTTTTTCTTTATAAGATAATTCCTGAAGATCTTGCCCCAAATTGCGAAACAATCGCACACGATCAGGCATGGAAATACTTTTGTAAATATCCATCAAAATTTGGATGTCTTGAAATGTCTTTGCTTGAGAAAATATATTCTGATCATAAAGATTAGAAAATAACTCTTTATCTCCCAATGACAAAGCTTCATAACCTATAAACGCTTCCCACTGTTGTGAAGGGATATCGCTCAAGTTTAAGAAAAATGATTTATATTTTTCTTGGCATGCGTAATAAGTTAAAAAGACTGTTTTTCTTTTATGATCGGCATCTACCATGGCATCAAGTTTACCCATAACAGAAGTTGTTAAATTTGCATAAAACGTAACAAGATCTAAAACTCTAACTGATCCGTCTTGATCGCTAAATAAAAATACAGCTTCTTTATATTTTAGATGATCAGCATAGTTATGATAATCAGACAACCCCAAAATTCCATCCGCTTTATTTTGTCTGATCATCTTAAGCGTATCAAGCACACCTTCTCTTCTTGCTTCTAAATAATCTGTTATTTGTGTTTGAATGACTGAATATTCATTTGCCAATAAAAATCCATCTGCATTGGCATCAATAATATCTTGCGCATTGATATAATCAAGAGATAGTAACAACTCAGAACCAGTGGACAAAAGACTTTTAAGCACTCCCCATACATTATCAGTTTTGGCTTTTTTCACCTTATCAATAATAGAAAGCTTTGCATCAAAAGTATCAATTCCTGTTAAAATGCCTGATTTATAGGCATCCCAAAATGAATCTTTATCCATACCTATAATCTTTGCCAGTGCATTTTTTATCTCAGCTCCTGTGATGTTTTCTAATAATTTTACGCCACATTCTTTTATAAAAACACGATTTTCCCAGATGGAATAAAGAATACTCGCTCTACTTTTTTGCGTATCTGTTGCTTCAAACACATCTGACGTTACATAGTTATCTATAAAATCGACCCAAGCTGTAGAAGGAGTTATAGTATTGAAGGAAAGCGGAAATAAATCCTTTACTTCCTGCTCCCAATCATTACCTAATAATTGCATTAATTCTTGCATGAATACATATGCATCTGTTCCATTTGTTGCATATTGTTCATCAATATACTTTCCCGCACGCAAAGCTTCACCTATAGATGCATAGTCAGCAAAGAACTTTGCTATGCTTGCCAGTCTATCTGCAACAGATGTATCATCATCCAGGTTCGCAAAAACAGGAACTTCTGCATGGTGTATTTTTTCAGCTGATTTTGTCATATTTTCCGTGATGCTCTTTTTATCCAAGAAAGAAAGTTTCCACGATTTTGCATCAGAAAACAAAGTCTTTTCATACAACGCCTTAAAAATTTCATCATGCTCTGTTAACCACTTAAATGCATCTCTTGATGCAGATCCTTTTTCGACTCCATCAAACGCATGATACGTATCTCCAAAGTTATTAATTTGTGTAATATATGCTTGTTTTTCCTCCCAAGTAGATAACCCAACTAACACTCCAAGACTTTGAAGAATTTTAGAATTTGCTATGTTACGAGAATAAAAATCAAGACCTAGTAATTTTTCATCCCAAGTTGAAATGCCATCTAATAAATCAGAAGCATCTCCCCACATGTTAGAAAAAGCTTCTTGAGTTGACACATCAGCTTCAATATACCACTGATATGCTTTATAGCTTTCTTCCAAACTCAAATTATCCAAATAGTGCCCATCAATAAGCGCCTGCCAATTTTTCAAGACCCCTTCTTTTTTGGTGTCATTCATTGACACGCTTGTAATTCCCAAAACAGAAAAATTGATTAAATTTTGCCTGTCTTGTTCAGTTTTTTGAAGAAACCATATCAAACTATTTACATTTGCATCAAAACCTTTAACGGATGCATCATCAAAAGCAGAGCTAAACATAAAAGCTCTATTTGCATCACTGACTAGAGAGATCAACACATCAATTGTTAAAAGCGGGGATATTCTTAAAATTTCAATAATTGTTCCAATCTTTTGATGCAATGATGGCGATTCTGTGGAACAAATCACATTTAAAAAATCCAAATCTGATTTTTTTAAATTATCAAGATATATTTGAGGCAAATTCGATAAATTCGCAATTGTTAAAATTTGATCAAAACTAGATATATTTGGCTCTTTTATATTTTGTAAAACATCAAACGCTTTTTTTCTTTTAGCATCATTTAACCCCACCAATGCAAATAACATTTGCTCTTTTTCTGCATCTGTTCCTTGTAGAAGCATTTTTAAATTTTCATCTTTGAGAATTTCTTTAACTTTTTCCTCGTTTAACGCCTTAAGATGGGATTTTACAGTGATAGATCTCATATTTAAATCTTTTGCAACTTCATCTACCCAAGAACTCTCTAAACCAGCACTTGCCATAACATTATCTTCAACTGTTGCAAGTGTTAACAAGGAATAAGTCAATTTCTTCATCATATGTCTCCAAATTTATTGATTGATCAAATATTGTTTTTACAAGCTCCAAACTTAAGCATAAAAGATTACGATTTTATTAAAATGCAAAAATAATCTCAAAAGACTCTTGAATTATTTAATAAAAAATATTAAAAAAATTGCTTTATTCTCAAAATTTGCTATATTAGATCTTTGTGATAAAAATATAAAAGGAACTATTAAATAAAATGATGCAACAACAATCAACAACGTTAAGAGCTTGGAGCATCTGGGCACCAACTGTTTTGTTTTTTATGTACCAATTCATCATACGCGTATCCCCTGGCGTCATGCAAGACGATATCATGCGAAGGTTTTCTATTTCAGCTATTGAATTTGGAGCCTTAAGTTCGATTTTTTATATTGCGTATGCGAGTATGCAACTTCCAGTTGGCATTTTATTAGACAGATATGGCCCTCGTTTTATTGCATCATCTTTTTTAAGTCTTATTCTGATGGGAATTCTGGTGTTCATCTACGCATCAGATTGGCACTTCGCTCTTCTTGGGAGGGCTTTAATCGGAATGGGTTCTGCTGGAGGGCTTCTCTCAACTGCAAAAGTAACTCACATGTGGTTTAAAAAAGAAGCCTATGCAAAAATACTTGGGATTTCTATATCTATTGGTGTCTTGGGTGCTATTTATGGAAATTATCCTTTATCTTTAATGATTTCATCTTTTGGATGGCAAGACACTCTGTTAATTTTACTGGGCGTAGGCATTATATTGTATATATCAATGATATTGTTAATTAAAAATAAAAAAACAAACCGAGCACGAAACACACAATCCATATGGGCTCAAATCAAAAACATATCTCATCATAAATCCGTTATCAAACTAGGACTATGCGGCGGGCTTATTGGGCCTTTTCTATATGCTTACGGCGATACATGGGGAATCTCTTATCTTACAACTATTCACAACCTTGACAAAATAAATGCATCTGGAGCTATTTCTGCTCTTTATATCGGAGTTGTTATAGGTTTTCCACTAACTGCATATATATGTGATAAATTTGGTGGAGAACAAAAACTTACATCTGTTTATGCCTTACTGACTTTCCTATTATTCAGCTTATTACTATACATAAAAAATATACCTTATCCTATTTTACTTTCTATTCATTTTTTCCTTGGTGTTTTATGTGCATATCAAGTTCTTCTATTTGGACTTGTTGTAAAACAAGTTGCTCCTGAAGAAAGTGCTTTTGTAACGGCCATTATTAATATGCTTAATATGGCTTTTGGATCAATAGGCATTTTTATAATTGGCGTTATCATGGAGTTCCAGTGGAATAATTCATTTCAAAACAACATTCGAGTTTATGGAGATGATGCATATAAGCTTGCCTTTTCAACTCTTTTGATGGGTCTTCTTTTGGGCGGCATCTGGATGAAGTTCATGAAAATTAAAAATGATCGTTAAATCTTCTTGATGCCTCGCATAAGAATCAAGTCTTCAATAAGCATTTCTTCTTGATGAGTCAAATGGTCTTTTTGCTTTTCTTCTTCTTGATGCTCAACATGCTCTATCTTTTTTTGTGTGGAAAAAAAATCAAGCAAAACTGCTTTTTCTCCTTCAATCGCGCCTAAAACTTGAGAAAGCCTATTTTTAAGTTTATGAATACTACCCACAACAACTTTTTCAAATGTATAAAAATCATGACTAGAGTTAAAATTTTTCAATAAAAAACTCCTCTCTTTTTTCAGATTTTCCTGAAAGAAATCAATTCTTTCTTCTATAGATTTTTGCTCATCAAGAAGATTTTTTAACCTTCTTTGTTGGTTTTCTACATCTAACCTTGCAAGTTTTTCAAGTATTTTATATGTTTTTATTTTATCCATAACCAGATTCATCCCAAAATAGCTTTGAACATCTCATGCCCTTTTTCCAAAGAAACATTTTCATCAATACGCTGAGTTAAAAACTCTTCTAACTTTGGCCAATAATAAATGGCTTCATCAAGTTGCGCATCAGATCCTTTTTTATACGCTCCTATACGAATCATTTCAGACATGTCTTCATAAAGACTTAAATACCGCTTTGCCTTTATAATACGCTGTGTCTCTTCCTGGGAGTTGCACATTGGCATTGTCCGAGATACAGATCTTAAAATATTGACTGCCGGGTATCTCCCCCTTTCTCCAATAGATCTTTCTAAAACAATATGCCCATCTAAAATACCTCTAACCGCATCACTAATAGGCTCATTATGATCATCTCCTTCAACTAAAACTGTAAAAAGCCCTGTGATAGAACCGCTCCCTTTTTCTCCTGGGCCAGCGCGCTCTAATAACTTTGGAAGCTGTGAGAACACAGTTGGCGTGTATCCTTTACTCGCAGGAGGCTCACCAAGAGACAATCCGATCTCTCTTTGAGCCATTGCAAATCTTGTAACACTATCCATCATACACATAACCTGCAAACCCTGGTCTCTGAAAAATTCTGCTAATGTTAAGGTCATATAAGCAGCTTGTCGCCTCATAAGAGCAGATTCATCCGATGTTGCAACAACCACAATACTTCTAGCTAACCCTTCTTCACCCAAATACTCTTCTAAGAACTCTTGAACTTCTCTGCCTCTTTCTCCAATAAGTCCTATGATGTTGATATCCACGTTTGTATATTGGGCAATCATGGACATCAACATTGATTTTCCAACACCAGATCCTGCAAAAATCCCCATACGCTGACCTTTACAACAGGTCGTGAAAGTATTGAGAGCTTTTATCCCAAGATCCAACCTCTCTTTTACACGTTCACGTTTATGCGCAGGAGGCGGCAAATTGTGGATATCGTATGCAATATCTCCACAAATAAGACCTCCTTTTTGATCAATTGGCTCACCAAACCCATTAAGAATTCGTCCAAGCCAGGAAACATGAGGATAAATTTGCGCTTTTTGAGACTTAACATAAACCTTATCGCCAATGCCAATCCCTTCCAGTGGCCCAAAAGGCATAAGCAGCGTTTTATTGTCCCTAAACCCTAAAATCTGAGCCCAGACCGCTTCTTTTTCTCTATTCGTGATTTTGCATACAGTTCCAATTGTTGTGATTTTTTCAAGGCCGACCGCTTCTAGCATCAAACCAAGAACCCCGCAAATACGTCCGAAACTTTCGCTCATATTTAATCGATCAACGGATCGAATCAGATTCTGCACATCGCTCATTATAACACCTCTTATAGAAGCACAATGGCAAGAAAATAGTAAATAAATGGTTAATTATTCAACAACAACTGACTTAGCTAAGTTTCTTGGTTGATCAACATCCGTTCCTTTTAGACAAGCCGCATGATATGCTAATAACTGCAAAGGTAACGTAAATAGAAATGGTGAAATAAATGAATGACATAAAGGCAGCTTTATTACACCCAATAACTTATGGGCTAAGTCTTCTGGTGGATCTTGATTTGTGACTAAGATGACTTTTGCACCTCTTGCCATAACTTCTTGAACATTCGAGAGAGTCTTTTCATAAAGATCATCAAATGGCACAATTGCAATTACAGGAGTTTGATCATCAATTAACGCAATAGGCCCATGCTTCATCTCGCCTGCAGCAAAGCCTTCGGCATGAATATAAGATAATTCCTTAAGTTTCAGCGCCCCTTCCATGGCAACAGGGAAACTTGTTCCACGGCCTAAATAAAGAACCGTTGATGCATGTATGATTTTATGTGCTAAAGCTTCGATTTGAGGTTCAAGCGCTAGAATTGTGTTCATAAAACCTGGAACATGAGAAAGAGCATCAAAATAAGGATCTAAATCATCTTTTGATAAAGATAAGGTAAATGCAGCCAAAACGCCAAGACATGCGGTAAAGGCTTTTGTAGAAGCTACTCCAATTTCAGGTCCCGCAAGAAGAGGAAGAAGCGGGTTTGAAAGTCTAGCAATAGAACTTTCAGGGACATTCACTAAAGCGCCAACCGTTTGAGACTGCTTTGAATATTTCATAGCTTCGAGCGTATCAATAGTTTCTCCAGATTGCGAAATAAACAAACTTAATCCTTTATGAGAAAGAGGCGGCATTCGATATCGAAATTCAGAAGCAATATCCACAAAAGCTGGAATTTTTGCAATCTTTTCAATCCAGTATTTTCCAATCACACCGGCATAATAAGATGTTCCACATGCAACAATGTTAATTACATCAGGCGTTAATTTTTCAATGCGTATTTTTTTATTTTCAAAGTCAAGATAATGAGACAGAACGTCCGCTAAGACACGTGGTTGTTCATAAATCTCTTTAAGCATAAAATGCCGATAGCCTTCTTTTCCTATCATACCAGAAACAAATGTGCTTTTCTTAATATCACGTATAACATTATGATTATCTTTATCCCAAATTATAACATTGTCTCTTGATAGTTCGACCCAATCCCCTTCTTCTAAATAAGAAATCTTTTGAGTTAAAGATGCAAGACCTATCGCATCACTTCCCAAATACATCTCACCATCCCCATAACCAATAGCTAGAGGGCTTCCATGGCGCATACCATACATTTTATTAGGTTCATCTTTAAACACAATCACGAGAGCATAAGCCCCCTCTATCTTACTCTTAACATAGGAAATAGCCTCATGGATCGTTTTCCCACTTTTTCTGGAGAGGTCTAATAAATGCAAAACCACTTCTGTATCAGTTTCTGTGTAAAAGACAACTCCTTGATCTTTTAGTTCTTTACGCAAAGAAACATGATTTTCAATGATTCCATTATGAATAATCACAATATCATTATTGCTATGAGGGTGTGCATTTGTTTCTGTCACTCCTCCATGAGTTGCCCAGCGTGTATGCCCAATAACAACACTTCCTTGCAATGGCGATGTTTTTAAAAGTGAACGCAAAGATAGTATTTTTCCAACTGAACGTCTGCGCTCAATACCATTTTGAGTAAGAGTTGCAACACCACATGAGTCATATCCTCTATATTCAAGCCGGCTTAAGCATTCAACAGCACGATCAACTGCATCTTCTTTTCCTAAAATCCCAATTACACCACACATTTTTTACTTCCTTTTATTTCTATAATTATTTGCACCTTGAAGAATTTCCTTTTGCAAAGATCTTCCAATAGCCAGGGCATTTTTAGACACCGTTTTTGTGATTACACTTCCAGCGCCGACAATAGCACCATCTTCAATAGAAACTGGAGCAACCAAAGAGCTATTTGATCCTATAAAAACACCATCTCCAATAAAAGTGTGATGTTTTGAAAATCCGTCATAGTTACATGTCACCGTTCCTGCTCCAATATTGGTTTTTTCACCAATTGTTGCATCTCCAACATAACTTAAATGGTTCACTTTTGCGCCTTTTTTTAAAGCACAGTTTTTAACTTCTACAAAATTTCCGACCCTTGATTTTTCTTCCATAACAGTTGATGGACGTATCCTTGCAAAAGGACCCACTATACAATCTTTCTCTATGACAGCTCCTTCAACATAAGAAAAAGCTCTGATCCAGGCGCCACTTTTAATAGAAACACCAGGTCCAAAATAAACGTTAGGCTCAATTAAAACATCTTTCTCAATTTGGGTGTCATATGCAAAAAAAACAGAAGGAGGATCTTGAAGTGTAACTCCTAATTGAAGACATTTTTCCCTCATCCTATTTTGAAAGACAGACTCTACAAATGAAAGCTCTTCTCTTGTATTTACCCCAACAAGTTCTTCTTCATCCACCACAATATAGTTAACATGGTAACCATATGCATTTAATATTTCAATTAGTGATGTTAGATAGTACTCTTTCTTATGGTTATTCTTATCGATTTTTGATAAAAATTTCTTTAATAAATCATATTTCACAAGCATACACCCACCAAAACAAAGAGAGATTTTCTTTTGATCAGGCGTTGCATCTAAAGACTCAACAATTGACAAAACACCTCCATGCATATCGGTGAGCATTCTCCCATAAGGGGCTGAATTTTGAGGCTCCATACCCAATAATGTGCAATCTGATTTTGATTCTATTAATTTTTGTATTGTTAAATCAGTTAATAAAGGGGTGTCTCCATAAAGAATTAATACATATTCTGAAGTTATATTTTTATCTATTAAAAGATCCATTCCAACTTTGACAGCATTTCCTGTTCCAAGCGGCTGCTCTTGAACAGCAAATTCAACATCAAGAAACGCACGTTCAACAACATTCTGAATCTCATCTGAATCTTTTTTGACTACAACAACGGCTTTTTGAGTTAAAGATAAAACATGAAGAATTAAAGGTCTGTGCCCCACCTCGTGTAAAACCTTAGATTTTCTAGAATTCATACGGGAACTATTTCCAGCGGCAAGAACTATGGAAATTACATTTTTCAAGGCATAATACTCATAAAAAAGATTGGATTTCCTAACAATATAATACAGCTATAATAATAAATCAAGAAGGTTATTAGGGTGTAAGTTCACACCTTTTTATTTCAAGATCAGAGTGTCTATGACGCTCCTATTAAACTTATATTATACCAAACACCAATCTGGGCCCAGTCGGCAAAATGCCGATAAACCGTATTCCAAAGACCATACTCAGGGGGTAAAAGTCGCCACTGTGCGCCGCTGCGAACTATCCAAAACACCCCTTCTACAAACTGCCGACTTTTATCCTCGTTTTTCGTGTGAATTTTAGGAAATTGCCTCAAATATTCATATATCTTTACCCAAGCTGTGTCTTTTATTAATCGTTT
>JACCDN010263842.1_pt1 | contig 47086 bp, 36 predicted proteins | sample 7441691 | NCBI WGS metagenome assembly JACCDN01 (sample SAMN15323439, study PRJNA562643) | freshwater metagenome | isolation source: river surface water | place: USA:Blue River Watershed | collected 2017-08-16 | reverse complement strand
TTTTCAGACCTCAGCCTTACTTCGTTTTACCGCTCGCCTTCAGGTCACCCTTGAGCGAGGCGCGCATATTACGCTATTTTTTCGATTTGTAAACCCTTATTTTCATTCAGTTTTTACAAATTTCGCTAAACCTCTTTTTAATCTGACGATTAAAACAGCCTGCTTGGCGAGGGCGCGAACTATAGGCACCCCACCACTCTCTTGCAAGCTTTTTCGGTAAGATTTTTAAAGGAATTTTGTCGCTCCGCTCAACTCCTGAACAGATGCATCGCGAAGCAACCAATACGAGGAATTTACAGGCAGCTTATTCGGCCTTGAACATACCAAATCGATTCAGCACCCAAATTGCTGGTGCCGACAAACCGTACACAACCGAAAGCAATAACAGACCTTCTTCGCGGTAAATAATCAGCAAGGCAAAAGCCATTACGATCAATAACATGAACCCAAAGGGCACACGGCCACGAAAATCAACACTTTTGAAGCTGGTGTAACGGAAGTTAGACACCATCAACAACCCAACTAATGCAGTCAGCAATGCCAAGCCCGCTTTAGCAAATGTTGTCTCAGGCTGATAATTCGACAAAGTTAACACCGTGGCCGCAATTACCGCCGCCGCCATCGGACTGGCAAGACCAATGAAATACTTTTTATCGACCACACCGATTTGGGTATTGAAGCGCGCAAGACGCAAGGCAGCACAAGCGGTATAGATAAACGCCGCCGCCCACCCCCAGCGACCAAGATCATGAAGAACCCAGCTAAACATAACCAGCGCCGGCGCGACCCCAAAGGAAACCATGTCGGCAAGACTGTCATATTGTTCGCCAAACGCACTTTGAGTATTGGTCATGCGCGCCACACGACCATCCATACCATCCAGCAACATAGCAAGAAATATCGCCACCGCCGCATGACCGAAATTTCCATCCATCCCGGAGACCACGGCATAAAATCCGCAAAATAGCGCACCGGTAGTAAACAAATTGGGGAGCAGGTAGACGCCGCGATGACGCACTTTGCGCCCGCTTTCTTGAACCTCTTCCACATCATCAAACACGTCCAACTCTGGATCGGTGGACTTTTGGGGTTCGGGGTTATTGCTATTCATAATCACCTCGCTTTAAGAGAGCGCCATTGTACACACCAAATGACCGCTGAATAGATTGGACGTTCAAAAACGCAAAAGCCCCGCACTAGGCGGGGCTTTTTGGCTTTCCAATCGCAAGAATTAGTTCTTGGTTTGGTCAACGATTTTGTTGGCTTGAATCCAAGGCATCATTGCACGCAACTTAGCACCCACAACTTCAATACCATGCGCAGCGTTGTTACGACGAGCAGCAGTCATTGAAGAGTAGTTGGTTGCCCCTTCAAGGATGAATTGTTTTGCGTATTCACCCGTTTGGATGTCTTTCAACGCTTGACGCATAGCTTTACGCGATTCTTCGTTGATAACTTTCGGGCCAGTTACGTATTCGCCGTATTCAGCATTGTTAGAAATTGAGTAGTTCATGTTCGCAATACCGCCTTCGAACATCAAATCAACAATCAACTTCAATTCGTGCAAGCATTCGAAGTACGCCATTTCTGGCTCGTAGCCTGCTTCAACCAAAGTTTCGTAACCCATTTTCACCAACTCAACTGCACCGCCGCACAGAACAGCTTGCTCGCCGAACAAGTCAGTTTCGGTTTCGTCTTTGAACGTAGTTTCGATGATACCGGTACGGCCGCCGCCCACGCCTGATGCGTATGACAGAGCAGTATCTTTCGCCTTACCAGATGCGTCTTGGAAGATCGCGATCAGATCAGGTACACCGCCACCACGTACGAACTCAGAACGTACAGTGTGACCTGGTGCTTTTGGAGCGATCATGATCACGTCCAAATCTTTACGTGGAACCACTTGGTTGTAGTGAATTGCAAAACCGTGAGCGAAGGCCAAAGTAGCGCCTTGCTTGATGTTTGGCTCGATCTCTTCTTTATAGAGTTTTGATTGGAACTCGTCTGGAGTCAGGATCATTACTACATCTGCAGATTTAACCGCAGCAGGAACGTCTAATACTTTCAAACCGTGAGCTTCAGCCTTTTTAACGGTTGCAGAACCGGTACGCAAACCAACAACAACGTCTACACCTGAATCTTTCAGGTTGCATGCGTGCGCGTGGCCTTGTGAACCGTAACCGATAATGGCTACTTTTTTGCCTTGAATGATAGAAAGATCGGTATCTTTATCGTAGTAAACGTTTAACGCCATGACAGACTCCTGCATTAATGGTGATGTCGAGATCGACAGGTTTTAACAAAGGCGCGCAGTGTAGAAAAAAAACAATATCACGTAAAATGATATATTTGCATGTTAATGTTGCGCTTTATGCAACATTATTTAAAACAGTCTTTATCAAGACTCAGGAAAGGTTGCCTTAGTGGATATCACCAAACTCAAACTCTTTTGTGCTCTCGCCAGCAGCCTGCATTTTGGCCGCGCCGCAAATGCCTGCCATGTCAGCCCATCGACCTTGAGCCGCAATATCAAACAGCTGGAAGATGACTTGGGCGTGAGCCTGTTTGAACGCGATAACCGTTCAGTCGCCCTCACCCACGAGGGCCAGAGTTACCTGAATTTTGCCAAAGAAGTATTACAGCAATGGGAGGCCTATCAGGAATCTCTGCTTGCCCAAGCTGATCAACTGCACGGCCAGCTCAGCATCTATTGCTCGGTAACGGCGAGTTATAGCTTCTTGTATGACATCCTCACCGAGTTCCGCGTCAAACATCCAGGCATTGCCATCAAGCTACATACGGGCGACCCAGCGCAAGCCATTGAGCGCGTCCAATCGGGCTATGAAGATATTGTGATTGCCGCCAAACCGGAAAAAATGCCCGCAGGCATAAGCTTCAAACCTATCACTAATTCACCGCTGGTTTTTATCACGGCAAAAGGAGTGACGTGGAGCGATTGGAATCAAATCCCACTTATCATTCCCGAAGAAGGTATGGCGCGTGAGCGGCTGGACAATTGGTTTAGAGATCAAAAAATCACCCCCAATATTTACGCCGAAGTAAAAGGTAACGAAGCCATTGTGAGCATGGTGAGTTTGGGGTTCGGCGTGGGCGTATTACCCAAAATTGTGGTGGACAACAGCCCCCTCGCTGACCGTGTTGAACCCTTTAAAGAACAACCGGATTTGGGTCCATACTCCATGGGAATTTGTGTGATGGAGAAGCGGTTGAAAAGCCCGATATTGAATGCGTTTTGGGCGCAGCTGACGACCGAAAAATAAAAAGGAATCCATGATGCGGAAAAAAATAATCGTGGCGCTTACTTTTATAGGGTTCGCAACCCTTATCTATTTCGGGTACGAACAAGATGACATTCGGCTCAGCAGCGCAACATCAGATATATCGCCAGCCGAAAAGATCGAACCACCTAACGAATCAACAACGCAGCTTGCCCAAAAAACAACTCTTCCTGTATTGAGCCGCGCAGACATAATTTTGATGGATGACAACAAGCGATCTGAACATCAAACATGGAGGCGCAATCGCGGTTTCGCCGATGAGAACACCCAAAATGTGTACGACGCTTACAGCAACGAAACATTGGAATTGCTCATGAAGCAAAACGATATATTTGCAACACAAACCCTAGCCAAACGACAATACGAAAAAGAACGCGACGGTAAGCTCGACTTTATTAAAACCAAAGCCCTCTACTATCGCGCTGCAGTTCAGGGGTCAACCTATGCACTGGACGAGTTGGGCAGCTTAGATGCTCAGTTATCAAGTGTTTACCAACAAAGCAGCCCCGCTCTGGCTTATAAGTATTCCTTAGATTCAAGAGCTTGGGCAGAAGTTAAGAAAATACGTGGCGATACATTTTCAAGCTTTGCAGGAGCAAAAATGATTCCGGAAACATTTGCCGAAACAGAGCTGATTGAAATTCGGGAACAAGCAAAAAATTTATTTGATGACCTTTCCATCCAACGCCAACAGTTAAACCTTGGGGCATTCGACAACGCCGCCTCAGAATGGGACGCAGCGATGCTTGAAAAAATGAGCACCGCAAAGGTATCGCAAAAATCAAAATAAATGTCGGATTATTTAAACGGCTTACTTAAAAAAGGTGAGTTAGCCAAACCAAATCGCCAGGGTAAATCAACGGCTTTTGAAATTCCTATTCGAGGGCCAGACACAACATCAACTGATTTTGCGGCGGGAATTAATTCGAAAGGCGGCTCATTTAAAGACATACCGTTGTAAGCGTGGGCAATAGCCAAGGCTTGCCCGACTTTACCGGGACCCGAACAAAGCTCAAGTACATTTTTTACGCCGCGTCGCTCGTGCATTTTTTGCACGCCAATCACAGGTTCAATCGCACGGATTAAAACACCAGCGCCATGGCCTTCTGCTTCGCATACAAAATTCAGACACCAATGAATACCGTAAGAGCGATAAACATAGGCGCAGCCCGGTGGGCCAAACATAGATGCGTTGCGTGTAGTAGGTCCAACGAAGGTATGCGACGCAGGCTCGCTTTGATCGTAAGCTTCAGTCTCGACAATAATTCCACCAACACCATTTAGGGTGAAGGTGGCGCCTATGAGTTGGTGCGCTACTTTATAAGACTCTTGAGAAAAATTAATCATTACGCCGGTAGTGCCTACTATTGGGAATTGAAATAGGTTAATTTTTCCAAACAACTTGCTTCACTTTCGGTACGATTAACCACGCCAACGCAAACATATTCGCAGCAAGCAAGAAATAACGCTGGTGGATTTGCGGCTTTAAATCGTCATTGATACACCTATTACTTTAGATCGCCGAGATAAAACTAATGAACGGAGCGAGAATGCCTTTAATTGTCCTTTTAATTACCCTATTGATAAGCGCCTGTAATACGGCTCCACATGCGAAAAAATCGGAATCAGACTATGACGCGATTGTCGGCGGGCAAGGGCACAACGCGTTTCCTAGCGTACAGGCAGCAATAGATGCAGCCCCCAAAGATGAAACCTTGCATTACCGAATTTTGGTAAAGCCGGGGCGCTATAAAGAAAAGGTTAACATCTCTCGCTCAAACGTCGCCATTAGCGGTGATAAAGCAGCCAACACAATTATTGATTTTGACGCTTACGCTAGCAACTCTCGACACTACCGTTCAGATAAATGGGGCACGCCGGGATCAGCAACCTTATCGATAAACGCGACCGACATTTCAATTTCCGATATCACTATCGAGAACACTTTCGATTATTTAACTAACGACGCGAAACAAGCGAGCAAAGATCCGAGCGCCATTTCAGAAAGCCAGGCAGTGGCTGTTTTATTAGATACAGCAAGCGATCGCGTCAGCTTTAACCGTGTTGTGTTGAACGGATACCAAGATACTTTTTTTGCAAACGGTTACCGCGCTTATTTTCGGGAGAGCACCATTAGCGGCAATATCGATTTCATTTTTGGAAAAGGCACGGTGGTATTTGAAAAATCGAAGATTGTAACTAGGCCGCGCAACAGACAATTTTCTGCGGGCGAAATCCAAAGCTTCGTTACAGCCCCCTCAACCGACATAAAACGCGAACATGGCCTCACCTTTGTTAATTGCGTTTTAACACGAGAAAAAGGCGTGCCCGATCGCAGCATTACGCTTGGCAGGCCTTGGCACCCCACGACCAATTTCCCTGATGGCCGCTACGCTGACCCCGATGCTATAGGGAAGACTGTGTTCATTAATACGTTCATGGATCGCCATATTAATGAAGATGGTTGGTCTAGTATGGCGGGCACTGCGCGCGACGGAACCAAGACCCAGATTTTTACGCCGGAAAAATCACGCTTCTACGAATATAAAAGCACTGGCCCGGGAGCAACGGTTAATTCCAAACGGCCGCAAATTTCAGAAGAAGATATTGGGCGATATTCGATAAGCAAAATTTTGGGCGATTGGCACCCGCAGTTGTAAGGCCACACACCCTTAAATAAATTAAATACGAGTAGCACCATGAAATATTCGCACCGCATTTTGTTGTTATTCTCGGCGTGGCTTTGCAGTTGCTCTACGCCCTCTCAACACTCGCCATCGTCAAATTCTCCTACGCCCCATTATGAGAACACCTATACCGCCGAAAATCGCTTTGCGCAGGATGTTAAGAGTTTTCCTAACATCAGCGTCGCCAGCAGATCCGTTCCTGCAGATGTTATTGAAACCAAAGACATAACTTACGTCCGTTACGGAAAACGCGAATTGCAATTGGATTTGTACAGGCCTGCAAACGCGAAAACGGGAAAACCAGCTCCGGGGATTGTGTTCGTTCACTGCGGCGGATGGAATGCCGGCTACAGAACTCACCTGACACCTCTAGCAATTGAGCTCGCGAAAGCCGGTTATGTAACCGCAACGATTACTTACCGCTTGGCGCACGAAGCGCAATATCCCGCGGCTGTTCACGATGTAAAGGCGGCCATTCGGTGGATGCGCGCGCACTCAGCGGAATATGGCATTGATCCAGACAAAATCGCCGTGGGTGGCTCATCTGCCGGAGGGCAAATTGCGAGCCTGACGGGCATGACGAATGATTTAAATCGATTTGATCCGCAAGCGAGCGAAAGCAACGTATCTAGCGCAGCGCAACTCATTTTAAATATTGATGGCCTGTCCGACTTCACATCTCAACAAGCGCGCAAGTTTGAAGATGTCCCCGGAAAGTCAGCCGCAGCTATTTGGTTTGGCGGCAACTATCTGGATAAGCGCGACCTCTGGCACGAGGCATCCCCCACTTACTATGTAGGGGAAACAAGCCCGTCCATTCTGTTTTTGAACAGCGCGCAAGAGCGTTTTCACGTGGGCCGAGATGAGATGGTCGCCAAGATGAAAATCTATGGCATAACCTCCAAAGTGGTTACACTGCCGAACACACCGCACACATTCTGGCTGTATGAGCCTTGGGTAAGGCCAGCCGCCGCCGAAATAGTTCAGTTTTTGAACGAGCAATTTCATTACCGACTCTAGCCCTAGTGCCTGCACTCTAAATTCAGCCCCTTTTCAGCGGGGCATTACCTATCCTTCAAGGAGAACGCCAAACAATGTTGAGGTTGACTGGCGGAAATTCCGCGCTCAATCGTCAAGATGCAAAGCCCCCGGTAAACACCGGGGGTGCTTGACTCCATTAAGGCATAAAAATAACTATGAGAGAAAAAGAGAGCTTGGAGAGCACTTACCTATCTATTCGGAACGGCCTGATCCGTGCTGTTTCGAGGTTGGTGCCACCAAAAGAAATAGAAGATATTGTTCAAGAGACTTATGTGCGTATTTGTGCCGTTAAAAAGAACGTACAAATCCAACACCCGCGTTCGTTTTTGTACAGAACGGCCCGCAACCTGGCGCTTGATCATCTCAAGCGTGCGGAAACGCGAACCAGTGTCAGCATGGCAGATGAAAGTTTGGACTTGGATGACTATGTAGACGATGTAGATCTGGTCTACTCCCAAGTTTCCGCTGCGCAAGAGTTCGAAGATTTTTGCGAGGCCGTAAGACACTTACCGCTGCAATGCAGAAGGGCTTTTGTCTTGAAAAAAGTGTATGGCTATTCGCAAAAAGAAATTGCCGACAATTTAAATATCAGTGAAAACACCGTAGAAAAACACATAGCAATGGGTCTAAGCCGGTGCCGTCAATTCATGAAGCGCGCCGCTGCAAATTCCACAGAAGAATTAGGCTCAGATAAGAGCCAAGAGATACAGTAATGGGCAATGTTTATCAATTCCAAACCGAAAATCAAATTTACGATGAAGCGAGCCTTTGGATAGCCCGTCTTGACCGAGGCTTATCCGAAGAAGAAACCAAAGCCTTGCGCCAGTGGCTAGATGCAAATCCACGACATAAAGAATGCTTTATGGAAATGGCTGCACTTTGGGATCGTATGGATAATCTCTCGGTGCTCTCAGAGCTTTTCGATGCGCCTGCAGCGCAGCGCCCAGAGAAAAAAAGATATTTAGGCACTGGCTGGTCTATTGCCGCATCTGTTGCCGTATTGCTTGTGGGCATTCATTTTTTGGTACCCGCAGCATCCCCAATTAAAACCACACCGCAAGTTACGCAAACACCGGCCAACAAAACATCAAACGTATTGTATGAAACCGGCATAGGCGCTCACTCCACGGTAAGTTTGCCCGACGGAACCAAAATGTTTCTCAATACCAATACACAAGTATCGGTAACTTACAGCGAGAAAGAGCGGCTATTGGTTTTAACAAAAGGAGAATTATTGGTTGAAGTCGCACACAACAAGCAGCGCCCACTGCGTGTAAAAGTTGGCGAACGAATTGTTGAAGCTGTTGGCACCGCGTTTAACGTTTACCTTAAAAACAATAATGATTTTGATGTAATAGTGACTGAAGGTCGCGTGAAAGTTAAACCTGCGGCAACCAACACTACATCAAATATTCAACATGCTCAAAAAGCCATTCAAGAACTTGGTCAAGGTGAAAAATTAAGCGTTCACGAAAGCGAAACCACACCTGTAGAAATTATTGGTGACGCACTTATCAATGATCGCTTGTCTTGGCGCAATGGCAACTTAGTGTTTAGAGGTGAGCGTTTGGAGGATGCACTGTTTGAATTGAGCCGCTACACGCCCGAGCGCTTTCGCATTGCAGATCCACGCATTAATGATCTGCGCATTGCGGGTTTATATAAAGCGGGAGACGTAGACGGTTTGCTATCCGCGCTCAAAGAAAACTTCAATATTGTTTACGCACGTTCACGAGATGGAGTCATTGATCTTTCGTTAAAATAAAATCATCACACATTGTGATGATTGGATGGAGGAAAAAACAAGCTAAATCGTCTTTTGTATAGCGGTGAAAACCGCGTTGGAGAAAACAGGATTGAACAGAATATTTTTGGCGTTGGTTACCTGCAGCTTAGTGTGTAGTTATCAAGCGCGCGCAGAAAAAAATAATCTATCGCAAATTGTTCATTTCAACATCTCCGAAAATAGAGCTGACATTGCTCTCACTGAATTCGCACGCCAATCCAATCTCACCATTATCGTACCCTACGATAGAGTTGTATCGGCTAAAACACATGAATTGGTGGGAAATTACTCGGTAATAGATGGCGCCATTACTCTTCTTGAAGATTCTGGCCTGTATTTATCCGTGAGCAACAGTGGTCAACTCTTTATACAAACTTATAACGATTTAGAGGGAAAACACTCCATGCTGTACAAAAATAAATTATCCACTGCAGTGGTTCTTGCCATGTCTTCATTGGCTGCGAGCCAAGCAATTGCCCAAGATGCTCAAGCAAAAGATGTTGAAGAACTTGTCGTAACGGGTTACCGCGGCTCGTTACTCAAAAGTTTGGATGAAAAGCGCAACGCCATCAACTCCAAAGAAACCATCATGGCGGAAGACATCGGAAAATTTCCCGATTTAAATATCGCCGAATCTATTCAACGTGTGCCCGGCGTTGCTATTTCACGTGAAGGCGGTGAAGGCCGAAACATTACCCTCCGCGGATTTAGCCCATCTTTTACGCGCACCACCTTAAACGGAATGGAAGTACCTGCAGGTAGTGACGGATTAGACTCTGGAGGCGTTACGATTAACGCAGGGCGCGCTTTTGACTTCCACGTTTTTGCGTCTGAGCTTTTCAATCGCGTTGATATTCAAAAAACAACCACCGCTAAAATGGAAGAAGGCGGCATTGCCGGCACTGTGGATTTGTATTCTGCAAAACCATTTGATTTCGACGGATTTAAATTCGCCGCATCTGCGCAAGATAGTTACAACGATTTAAGCAAAAAGAACGACCCTCGCATTGCACTTATGGTAAGCAACACATTTGCCGACGATAAGCTAGGCGCTCTGCTTTCGGTTGCTTACTCAGATAGAACTGTGCGTCAAGAGGGTTTTGGAACCGTTCGCTGGACCACTCCTGTTGCAACGAATGACACCTACCCTGCAAGCGCTAAACCCGTAGTGACGGGTCAAATTGCTGAAAGCAATTGCGCACTCAAAGGCAGCTCCGTCGCCGCTATTAATTGCTTGTGGTCACCACGCTTACCGCGTGCAGATTATTTTGGAAATGATCAGGAAAGATTGGGCATTACTTCTTCTCTCCAGTACAAACCCTCAGATTCAGCAAAACTGACGTTAGATATTTTGCATTCAGAGCTTTCAAACACGCGATTGAATTACAATTCAATGGAGTGGTTTTTAACGCATAACGAAGTAACACCTTTAGCAATTACCGTGAACCCCGACGGAAAACGAATTCTCGCCGGAACCTTTGCGGACGTTGAATCCTGGATTGAAAGCCGCGACCAAAGCTCTGAGTCAAAGTTTGATCAATATGTATTGTCAGGTGAATTTAACCTGAGTGATTCACTCACGCTAAATGCAATGGTTGGTAAAGCAACGAATGAGGCAGACCGCGAAGAAGTTCGCTTCTATGCGGTTTCCAAATCTCACACCTATTCGTTCGACTTCAGTGATAACGCAGACATTCCAAAAGTGTCGTGGGGCAGCGGCTACAACTACAACGATCCTGCCAATTACAATATGACAACGGCAAACAACCGTTCGAACTATGTGAAAAAAGATAACCTGACCTCTAAAATTGATTTGAAATTTACGCAGGACAATTATTCTATTGATACAGGTATTGCATACAACGATCGCAAAGTAGAATCACGCGAAGGTACAGGAAAATATCCTGCTGCGTTTTCTGCTGTTGGCTATACAAAAGCACTTCCCGTCTCTGATTTTGGAAAAGGATTGGATGGCACACTGGTACCCTTCCCCGTCGCGGATTTCGATGCAATTTATAAAGCGAACATCATTGCCAAAGAATACACCGATAAATTATCCGCTGCGTGGATTGTGGGTGAAGAAACCTTGGCCGCTTATGTCGAAGTCAACAATAAATTTGATTTAGGCTCAATGCTGCTGCGCACAAACTTCGGTGTTCGTGCTGTTGATAGCAATGTAAGCTCTCAAGCTTGGTTGAATACAAAAGCCGTTGATGTAGAACGTAGTTACAAAAATTTCTTACCTTCAATGAACTTCTCGTTGGATGTAACAGATACTTTGGTAACCCGCCTGTCTTACGGTAAAACAATGACGCGCCCCGATATGGGCTCATTGAACATTGCTGGGCCGAATTTCGGTTACACAACACGTACCGTTAGCAACCTCGGAAACCCAGGCCTGAAGCCCTATGAATCTAACGATATAGATTTTGGTGCGGAATGGTATTTTGCAGAAGAAGCTTTATTAGCGGCGAATTACTTTTATAAAAACGTAACCACGTCATTAAAAACAGACATTGTTGAAAAGCTCATTGATTCCGAGTATCACGATGCAATTTTTGCAGATCCACAATACGACGCAGCTTACAATGCAGATCCACGTAGTGTTCTCTACACGCATTACATTCCTGTCAACGACAACAAAGGTTTTGATGTAAAAGGCTACGAGCTTATTTATCAACAAACCTTTAGCTTTTTACCAGGCTTCCTTGCAAACACGGGTGTAGTGACCAACTTCACCCATGTCTCCGCAGGTGACATGACAGGTTTATCGAAAAACTCTTACAACCTTACGCTTTACTATGAGCAAGATAAGTATGGTATTCGCGTGTCTGCAAACAACCGCGATAGCTACTTGCTTAGCAAGCCGGGTGGCAATGGTCACGTTGCCGAAATGAAACAAGGGCCTACTCATATCGACATGTCCTCGTTCTACAACCTGAACGATAACCTAAAGCTCACGGTTGAAATGATTAACATGACCGACGAAGAGGAACGCATTTATGGTACCGGTGACGGCACCATGGATATGACTCGCGAAATCAATCACACCGGAAGACAACTCTTAGTGGGCGTTCGCTACTCACTCTAAGTTATCAGGCAAGGATTGCTGCAACTCTGTGGATGGCTAAGTGATAAGCCTCCATCGCTATTCCCTAAGCAACTTCACTAGGCTAGCTTTTAAGCCGGGAGGTCAAACGACCTCCTTTTTTCATTAAAAGACTTCTATTTAAATAAAGATGGAATTTAGTCCCAGTTAAACATTCTGTACGTTGATTGATCTGTTAAGATAGCAACGCAAAGGTCACAACCCGACCAACGTACAACAATAAAAACTCTACGCATTGACCACCCAGCCAAGAGTTACGTTTTTCTCGGACATCGCCTGTGATATTGACCATTTACTCACGCAGTTTTAGATTTTGTTTGGCGTTGATTAGCCAAGCTGTGCTTGTGCTGTGTGCAGTAGCCTGCCAAGCAGAGACAGTAACACTGGCCCCCGGGCTTGAAATTAATTTACCCAGCGCACTCTCACTCCAATTGGAACATCAAGATCAACGCGAATTTCCAACACTGGTGGGTGAAGTCAACGGCGGCCAACCTTATTTTATGGCGGCAACCCTCATTAAAATTTGGGAGCGCGACCCCGTTTTGTGGAAAAGACTTGAAAGTAGCATTCACCAACAAAGCGGTACAAGTGAACTGCTATTAAAATTGGAAGACACTCTGACAGCGCCACCTCACAGTACTGTCAGCTATAAAATTTACGAATACGATTCCGAGCAACAAAAACATCTGCAAGCCTACTTTCTATTAAAGGGCGAACGAAACCTCTATTGGATAAGCCTCACCACAGTGGCCGACACAGACATCAACACCGTTATACCGCTCGCCCAAGCGTTGATTAGCCGAATGCGTTTTGTAAACTAATACGGCTGTTGTTCAACCAGTAAATCAAATTCCAATTTTTGCGCACTCTTAGGGACCAGTTCTGAGCGACTGGCCACTTCAATTTTTATCTTGCGAAGCTCAATGCCGGTGCGAGCGTCTCCAAGACCAATTCAATACGATCCATCCCCTCCAAATGGGATACTCGGCCCTCAAGTACCCACTTCGCCTCACATTATTTAAAGAAATAGCAGCAAGAGACTCCGCATCTATTTTCTTGCCGAGAATGATTTTCGGATGCCGTTTTAATTAATGCCCCGTGTAAGGGACAAGACTTCTCTCGTTCGCCCCCAACATCACTTCATTTCCTCAAGCTTTTGCAGCGGTGGCAATCCTTCTGGCTGCCATTTTTCACCGCGTTTAGTTGACCAAACAACAAGATGAATGTGTTGACTTAAGTCCGTACCATCAATGTTGACCGTGTACTGTTGGTCGAGCGCAGTAACAAAATGATCATCTTTATACTCAGTCGTTGCACCGTACACAGGAACCAAACCAGCATACATAACCAAGCCGCCATCTGAATTTTTTTTGCCTTGGTAGGTATAAAGCGCTTTAGCACTTTCAAGCATACTGTCGTACGCGGAGTCTCGTGCTTTGGTAGGCACAGCATCAATAGTAAAATTCAGTTTACACACGTCTTTGTCTTTATCTTCTGACTGAGATGAACAGAATATCGGACGTGAGAGAGAGACATCAGTCTCCACCGTTTGCCCCTTGGAACTGACGCTTGCTTTTTTGGTGCCGCTAACAGGCGCTTCAATTTCAACACCAACGCTCAACCCTTCGCCGATTAGCGAAACCTCAGGAAGCCTCATTCTAAATATTCCATCAGCCTTATCTGTTAGAGTGCCCCACTCGTTATGCATGTTGTAGGTTTCATTGGATACAACATCATCATTGTTGAGTGCCAATTTCCCCGACGCAAACAGTGCACCCTGTACACGTGAATCAGACTCCTGTGAGTAAGTTGCACTCTCACCACTACCATCCCGCGTTACGTCCATTTCCATGTAGATGGACGCCTTGAGTTGATGACTGCTATTGACCGAGGTTGACACTGATAGATCCGTAAAATCCAAGCGGGCGTGCAACGTGATAGGCTCCCCCGATGAAGCAACAGGAATTTCAGAATTTGTCACAGACTCTGCTTGCTGATCATTCTCTTTGGATGATTTACTACAACCCGCTAACAACAGAACACTTAATAAACATACAGACGAAATATTTTTCATGAGCAATCCTTAGTAAATAACATTATCAATAGGCAATATCTACATCCACACATAGATTTGCAATATTTAGCAAACCTCAGGCATTTCGAAAACAGCGCTTTAATAGATACATTTCTTGGCGTAGAAAACCATCACATGCATGATATTTTTCTACGCAAGTTAAAACGAAACCAAAATGGCATTACTCTTATTCTGGTTAGTGCTGTTTACAAACTCAACACTTTTCGCAGCGAAAATTAAACTTGAATGCGAATCTGAAACAATAAGGCTAAGCTTTTTGTGCGCTGATGCGAAAAAAACTGCAACTTTATACTCTAGGTAAAATTGCCTTAGCCAACTCAACAACAGACAACGGCGCAGAACCTTCCGCTTTGTTGCTGAGCGTAACGTAAACATTGTGCCCTGCACTTGCGGTGCCTGAAATGACTTTCGCTAGAGCGGTACGGGTTTTTACATCGGGATCCACTATTTTGTCGTAAGGCGAATAAAGTTGTTGGGCATCCTCATAACCGTAGGCACCGTGCAGCGGGTTGAGATTCCATCTACAAACAAGCGGGCCAGGCCATAGCGCTCGAAGGATTGGTAATTGCTCCTCAATCGACGGCATTTTTGCGTGCAACCCCAAGCAGTAAGTTGCTTTGGTTTCGCGCAGAGCTTGAACAAATTGTGGCGTTAACCATTGCGGATCACGCACCTCGACTGCAACAACTCCATCTGGCGCTTTGTGTTTAAAGTCGGGAATTGCGCCTAACATTTCATGCAAGCGATTAATTGCGTCGGGCATACGTGCAAGTAGTTGGCCGGGCAACGGACTGATTTGAAATACTAACGCACCGAGTTTATTACCTAAACCTTCCAGTGCAGGCTCCACGAACATTTGCACCGCTTCTTCTGGATTTAAAAAATGCGGGTTGATGCGCATGCCTTTGCCGGTTTCATCGCGAACAAGCGCATCGGTGACCAAGCTGGGCGCTTTGACCACAAACCGAAAGTCATCGTCAACCTGTGAGGCATATTGCGCAAATTGCATGACGTTCAAGGGACGATAAAACCCGCGATCTACACTCACCGTACGAAATAGTGGATGTTGTGCATACGCGCTTAATCCATACCGAGACAAATTAGTTTCTGGATATTCGCGATCCCATACCGTACCCACCCAACCGGGATAATTCCACGACGAAGTGCCCAAACGCAGATGCGAAGGCAAGGTTTTCGCTAATTCAAATAAATGTTGCGGAAATTCTGCTGACTCCACCGCCTTACTGGATTTTTTTGCTGACTTGGAAGTATTGGGTTCACCGAATAGCGAATCTTGCATAAAGACTTATCCGAGGATTTTTATCCAAACAAAAAGCCGAATCAATATTGATTCGGCTTTTTAAAATTCAATCAATACTAAATTTAAGTATTAATTATTTTACGCGAATCGCAATGAGCTCCGTTTGCGCGGCTATATAAAGATTACCATCATTACCCAGCGATAAATTTCCACCGCGATCATAAGACCAGACTTGTTTCCCTGTTTTAATATCGATGGCATAGGTTTTACTATCCGTCGCAACAAACACATGTCCTAAGGTCGCAATAATATTGTTGGTTAAAGTTGCGCCGGGTGGCGTCCACGACCAGAGTAAATTGCCGCTTTGTTCATTCACCACGTAGAGTGTGCCTGAACTAATAAAATAAACAGATTGATTGCCAACCGCGGGCACACCCCAAATATTGGTTTGTATCGTTGTCCAACTGGTTGCGCGCGTGGTGATATCAATGCTTTTTACGGTAGTTCCTGTAGCAATAATATTATTGCGCTTACCCAAAACCAGAGATGTACCAGATAGCTGAGTTTCTATGGTGTGTTGATCGATTCCTGTTAAACGATTGCGAATAATCAATTGATTGTTCAGCGGAATAAATACCGAGCTCTCATTCACCGCGGGCTCTAAACTATCTGTCCAGGTTGCGCTTGCCTCCCACAGTTTTCCGCCGTTGCTGGTATCAAATGCCACCATGCCGCCATAACTTCCGCCATTCATGTAAGCCTTATCACCATAAAGTGTTGGCGCACTGTAGGTAGGCCATTGTGAACCATGAGTGCTGCGGAATTTTTGCAGGCCGGTAGTTGCATTAAACGCCCAAAAGGCCGTGTCGCTATGGCCACCGCTGTGGGCATAAACCATATTGTCGGCATAGCTTGGCCCACTCATAGAGTGGAGCGAGCCAAAGTCATTGCTCCATTTAACGCTGGCATTGGTGGGATCAAGCGCACTTAAGATGACTGAACTAGAATACGCTTTCGATGTAACAAATACACTGCCACCACCCGTTGCAACCGGATTAATGTTGTAACCAAAATCTTTTGACCAACGCAATGCGAAGTTAGCGGGGGTTAAGGCGACAGGTTGAAAGCCATCGTGGCTCGCATTGCCTTGTAGCATTGCCCAATCGTGAGCAGCCGGGAAGGTCAGTGCATTAGTGCGATCAGTGCCTGCTGCAATTTCATCGGCATTAATGAAACCATCGCCATCAGAGTCTTGTGCGGCATCCCCCGCATTATTGGGGTTTAAACCGTATTGAAGTTCTGCGGTATCATCCAAACCATCGTCATCCGTATCGCCTTTTAAGGGATTGGTTAAATGCTGTTTGAGCTCAAGATTATCCGCAAGGCCATCTTTATCACTATCTTTAAGTAGCGCATTGGTTTTGTGATTCCGCACTTCTTCAAAATCACTCAGGGTATCACCATCCGTGTCTACAACCAGCGGATTAGTGCGTTGTATAGATTCGTCCAGATTGGTTAATCCATCGGAGTCTAGGTCGGCACTGGCTGCTAAATTGCCTCCATAATTGCGTTCCCACCAATCAGGCATACCGTCTGCATCTTTGTCGCCCTCAATTTCGATAGCAATCACTTCATTACCGTTAGCAATGAACAGTGCACCTTCGTTACCGATCGATAAATATTGACCTCCTTTTGGATAGGTCCATGCCACCTGACGGCTTGCCAAATCTATAGCATAGGTTTTGGTGCTATCTGCAACAAAAAGATGGGAGGCAGTCAATACTATATTTGAAGTCACGAAAGAGTTAGTGATGGTTTTACTCCAAAGTGTGCGACCATTTGCTTCATCAAACACAAACAAGTCGCCGACCGTTATCGCATAAACCTGTGAGTTCCCCACCGCAACATAGCTGTAACTTTGGTAGCCATCTCTACTAATTTCTGACTGCCAAGCCACTTTTCGATTGGCAATGTCATAACTCACCAGACTGGTTCCCAGCGTAAGGACGTTGCCTTTTGAGCCAATGATAGGTGTTGTGCCATTAGCGACTACAGGGCTATCGATATCAAAGAGGGTACTGCCATCTTTGGGAGACAGTGAGCGCAATTTATTTTGTGCAACCACAAACAAACCAAGCTCACTTATCGCAGGCTCCCAAACGTTGGACCAGTCAACCGCTGGAGATGCTATTTCCCACTCTTTCGCGCCACTTGCTGCATTGAAGGCCTGCATGCCCCCGTAATAACCACCGTTAACGTAGGCATGACCGTTGTAAATGGTTGGCGCACTATAAGTAGACCATTGGTCACCGTGGGTAGTGGAAAATTGCAAGGTGCCGCTAGCTGCATCCAACCCGATAAAGGCAGTGGCTTGATGGCCACCAATATGGCCGTAGACTTTGCCGTTAACGTAACTGGTTGAGCCACCGGCGAATGGATAGCTCCATAGCAATTCACCCGTGCCCGCATTGAGCGACAAGGTGTTATTACCATCGTTGAGGTAGACACGGCCTTTGCCGGTAGCCACGGATGTCGCACTGCCTTTCACTTGCGTCGTCCAACGGACCGCAAAGTTTTTCGCGTCCAGCATTAACGGCTGATAACTATTGTGTTCAGAGTTGCCATTCAGCATTGCCCAATCGCCAACCTTAGGAACTGATGCAGCACTCTTGGGATTGCTATTAGCGAGCACTTCAAGACGATTACTAAAGCCATCGCTATCGCTATCCTTGTCGGCATCCTTAGCATCGAGGGGATCCAAGCCAGCTGTAGTCTCTAAGGAATCTGTTAGGTTGTCACCGTCGGTATCTGCAAGATTAGGACTGGTGCGATAGGTGTTCACTTCCACTGAATCACTCAGACCATCACTATCGCTATCCTTAGAAAGAGGGGAGCTTAAATGCGTACTAACCTCAGCACCATCTAACAAGCCATCGCCATCTGTATCTGAATTGAATGGATCGGTTGCAGCGGTAAATTCTTTGGCGGCGGTTAAGCCATCCTTATCGAGGTCACTGACAGGATCTATATTTTTGCCAAAGGATTTTTCCCACCAATCGGGAAGATTATCCTTATCAATATCGCCTTCGATATTGATTGCGCTAAGCCCAGTTGTCGCCATCACATAGAGCGCGCCATCTGCCATGAAGAAAGCACCGGATTTATCTTTGAGGGTCCAAACGAGCACGTTGCTGGTTATGTCGTAGGCGTAGGTGTTGGTGGAGTCGCGAACAAACAATAAATTATCTGTCAGCAATAAATCGCCCACAAATTGCGCGGCTCCAGTAATCGCATCTACGAGCGCGCCCGTGGCTAGATTGCGTACTTCTACACTGCCATTATTGATGGCATAAATGCGGTCGCCCTTGAGACTGGGTTGCCCACTAAAACTACTGCGGATATCCCAATCCATAGTTTTAGTGGTGAGATTGAAATGCACCAAGCGGTTGTTGTGAATAGCAACGACAGAGTCACCGAGTACGGCCGGTGCCAAGTTCATACTCCAGCCGTTCCAAACGAAATGAGGATCGGCAATATTAAAAGCTAAAGCGCCAGTTTTACGATCAATGACGGTGAGTTGCGGTGTGTTCTCACCTGTATATGCAAAGACATAATCGACGGAAATTGCAGGCGTGAATTGATCGTATTGGTTCAAGCCCAACCACCATTTACGCACACCCGTTTTAGCATCTATCGCGTAGACACCACCGTAGTAACCACCCGCCATGTAGACCACGCCATCAACAATAGTTGGTGCGTAATAAGAGCTCCACTGATCTTCTATTTTCGATTTAAACAACAACTTGCCATCGGCTGCGTTAAATGCCCACAAGGCAGCGGCTTCATGCCCGCCGGTTTCAACATAGACAACTCCATCTGCATACGCCGGTGGGTTTGCGGCGCTAACATTGGTTGTCCAAAGTACATTACCCGTAGCAGAACTCAAAGCGTATAAAACGCCTTTGAGATTTATAAAAATGTAACCATCTGCAGCTGCACCCTGGGCTGCATTGTCGATAGTTAAAGCTTTAGTCCAGCGAGTATTAAAATTATTAACATCTAATTTTGCAGCTACGACGCCAGTGTGTAGCGCATTGCCTTGAAAGGTATTCCATGCAGGAATCAATTCACCCAGAGGAGTTTTATCGGCGTTATCGCCAGTACCATCCTTATCGGCATCCATCCATTCTAATTTATCGTTAGGAAAAGCATCTTGTGCATCGGCAACACCGTCGCCATCTGCATCCACAATAACTGGCGTTACCACGCCACCGCCATTATTTCCGCCCTTACTGCCTCCACCTCCGCCGCCACAAGCAACCAATGAAGTGATCAACGCGATAAAAAATATTTGCTTAATAATATGCATCCCTTTTTCCTTTTAAAAAATCGCCCGTCATTTCAAGCGAAGATGGGGACAATAAAAAATTATTTTTAACATGAAAAAACCCATCACTTGCGTAATGGGTTTTGAATAATGCACCGATCTAAACACAGCGAGAATTATATTCTCGCTGGCTTGGTTCGTCCGCTACAAACTCAACACCTTCTCACCGCGTGAAATTCCACTCACACCGCTACGAACCACTTCAATAATCGCCGCATCGCCTACTGCCAATAAAAAGGCATCAAGCTTATCGCTCGCGCCAGTAATTTGAATGGTGTAGAGCGAGCTGGTTACATCGATAATTTGTCCGCGGAAAATGTCCACGCAGCGTTTTACTTCTGCACGTTGCGCGCCTGATGCTTTGACTTTAATCAGCATCAATTCGCGTTCAATGTGCGCACCTTCGGTGAGATCAACTAACTTCACAACATCCACAAGCTTATTGAGATGCTTGGTGATTTGTTCGATTTTGTGATCGTCGCCAACTGTTGTGAGCGTTAAACGCGACAAGGTTGGATCTTCTGTTGGTGCTACGGTTAAGCTTTCGATGTTGTAACCACGTTGCGAAAACAAACCTACAACGCGAGACAAAGCACCGGGAGCGTTTTCTAATAAAACTGAAATAATACGTCTCATTATGTACGCTCCTCTTTGTTCAAGAACATGTCGCGCATGGAGTGTTGCGCAATCTGCATTGGGTAAACGTGCTCAGATTGGTCAACCATAATATCCATAAACACAACGCGATCTTTCAATGCAAAACATTCTTCCAATTTTGCTTTAAGTTCTTCTTTTTTGGTAACGCGAATACCAACGTGGCCGTAGGCTTCTGCAAGCTTGATGAAATCCGGCAAAGAGTCTTCATACAAACTTTCAGCGTAACGGCTGGAGTACTGCATATCTTGCCACTGACGAACCATTCCAAGGGCTTGGTTGTTTAAGCAAATAATTTTTACCGGCAAATGATATTGCGTGCAGCAAGATAATTCTTGAATACACATTTGGATGGAGCCTTCACCGGTAATGCACGCAACCGTTGCATCGCGATGCGCCATTTGCACACCCATTGCCGCTGGCAAACCAAAGCCCATAGTGCCGAGACCACCTGAGTTGATCCAACGGCGTGGTTTATCAAACGGATAATATTGCGCGGCAAACATTTGGTGTTGGCCAACGTCGGACGTAATAAACGCATCACCCTTTGTCACTTCCCAAACGGCTTTGATAACGTCTTGAGGTTTAATCAATTCGCTGGTGGTGTCGTAACGCGGCTTGGTATACAAACCATGGCGCTCGCGCCATTCGTTGATTTGTTTCCACCACGCGGCGATGGCTTCTGCATCCGGCTTTTCGTTGGACTCTTTAATCAGCGCCAACATATCCGTCAATACGCTTTCAACCGAACCTACGATGGGTACGTCGGCAACCACGGTTTTGGATATAGACGCTGGGTCGATATCCACGTGGATGATTTTTGCGTTCGGGCAGAATTTGCTAACGGCGTTAGTTACGCGGTCGTCAAAACGCGCCCCAACGGCAAGGATGACATCGCTGTGATGCATCGCCGTATTCGCTTCGTAAGTACCGTGCATACCGAGCATACCGAGGAACCGCTTGCCGGTGCCGGGGTAAGCACCCAAACCCATCAAGGTATTGGTTACTGGGTAATCCAGCGTATCAACTAACTTCACCAGCAATTCAGACGCGTTGCCCTGAATAACACCGCCGCCGGTGTAAATCATTGGGCGTTTGGCACCCAATAACAGTTGTACGGCCTTTTTAATTTGGCCAGCATGACCGCGTGTTGCGGGCGTATAGGAACGCAGCTTCACCTTATCTGGATATTCGTACGGGAAGGTAAACGCTGGATGGGTCAAATCTTTAGGCACATCGATAACCACCGGACCTGGGCGGCCAGTCGCTGCAATGTAATAAGCCTTTTTCACCGTTTCGGCGATTTCGCTTTGGTGTTTAATCATGAAACTGTGTTTCACAATCGGGCGGGAAATCCCCACCATATCGGTTTCCTGAAAGGCATCTTCACCAATCAAGTGACTCATCACCTGACCGGAAATCACCACCATAGGAATAGAATCCATGTAAGCCGTCGCAATACCCGTAATGGCATTGGTCGCACCTGGACCTGAAGTCACGAGCACCGTACCGACCTTGCCGGTAGAACGGGAATAACCGTCTGCCGCATGGGTAGCAGCTTGTTCGTGACGAACGAGAATATGTTTAACGTCTTTTTGACGAAAGATGGCATCGTAAATATGCAGTGCAGCGCCGCCTGGATAGCCGAAAATGTGTTCAACACCTTCGTCTTTCAGGGCGCGGATGAGCATATCTCCACCGGATAGCATTTCCACAGTCATTCCCCTTTTAGAATGTCAATAAAACGCACCGCTACACGCGAAGCAGCAAAAGTTTGCAAGTTGTAAGGCGTATAGAAGCACTAAAAAAATACGCTGAGACTCAAGTCTACCAACGCAATATGAATGATCCACGATCAAAACCCGGCAAGGTCAGGATCGGACCAGCGAAAACCGTGCAGGTAAACAGCGGCTTTCTTGGCAGCGCTCAAGGTTTTTGGACGCAGGCCGCAGATGGGTCGCCAAGAGGGTGACTTGGCTGGGCGCAGATGAGATTCCGAGCTTATCGGTCATCTTGCAACCATCTGGAGGAAGCAGCAATTTTCGCAGGTAAGGCGGGGATGTCAAGAAAAAAGCGGGATTTGAGGGATTTACTTGAAATAAAAGGCCTCTTCAGAAGAGGCCTAATGTGTTTAAGCAGTTTTGCGGCGGCGCGCAACACCAACACCCATTAAACCTAACATCAACAACATAAAACTGGAGGATTCTGGAACAGATGAAGCTTTCACAAAACGAACATCATCAAGAAACGTAAAATAACCAGCATTAGGGCCGTTTTCGTCAGTACGATCAATAACGATTTTACTTACAGACGTTGAAAAATCAAAACCCACGAAGGCATTTGCAAAGCTTGGAAACGTAAGTGACTCAACCAATCCACCATTACTGTCATATGCATTAACAACGGCGGACAAGGTCGCAACTCCGTTGCCAGTGCCAAAGTTCATACCAAATCGGCTAATCGCGTTACCGAAAAACAAAGTAATGTCATGATTTTGATTGGACAAAACATTGTGTGTGTTAAACGCGGCTCCGGTTGTTCCTAAAAGCCCTCCACCACCCGACTGGAACATATATGACCCAGCGCCAGGCTGAATGGTGACATCAGGGGTCACGAAATCTCCGCTGAACGTACCTATAGTGGCTCCGTTAAAATCGATAACGGTTTCTGAACCATCAAAACTAGAAAGTGGTATTACAGCAGCCTGCGCACTCAAAGCACCTACAGTCATTAAACCAGCGAAAAAACAAGAACGTAAAACTTTCATCCTTTATCCTTTGAGATGTTGATAGAACGGCATCTAAGGCACTTTTCGCGCCATAAATTAAAGCCTTTATTTATCAATGAATTATGACTCCGATACATTTTTGACAACACAGGTATGTAAAATTTATCGACACTATTGGCCAGATTAACCATCATTTACGTCAAAAACCTTGAGCATTCGTCTGCTGCAAGAAAAATCCTATATCAGCCCTACTCCGTTGGATGACTCGGTTCCAGTCAGTGCGAGCACAATAAAGGACATACTCCAATAATGTGAAATAGTCCACACCAATAGAACATCTGTACATTTGGATCTAGGATCAGCCAGCCCCTACAATTTCATCACCTGCTATGATTCGAAACTGAAAACAATAAAGCAAAAGGAAGTTTTATGTTGATTTATATCCGCGCACTAGTGGTGACCCTGGCGTTTTCGTTTGTCGGCGCAACCAATCAGGCATATGGAAACCCCTCTATTAATCCAAAAGCCGAATCGATATTTTTTCGTGTGTCTGATTCACCGCAAGTCGCTTTCACCATACCCATAAAATCAAGCGTTCAAATAACGTTGCGAACCAACAAAAATGCAAAATCCGACTCAAGCATAGTAGCGCGCATTAGGATTTCAGATCAGGGTTGCGATACAGGTCATCAGGCTTCGATTATTTATAAAAAAAACAAAACAGATTTTATGACTGCCTACTTCCCAAAAGAAATTCCCTGGGGAGCAACCTATAAGCTCAGCTTTATTCGCAATAGTGAAACCAAAGAAGTAACTGCAGTCATCAACGACCAAAGTATCAGTATTGTACCAACCAAGCATGCCATATTTATGCAGATTGAACCAACGCCGGATGGCATAACTCTGGTTAATACTGATCATCAAAATAAATAGAGGGGACTTATATGAAAAAATTGATTTTTTCTGTTTTGCTGTCTGGAATATCGTGCATAGCCTATGCGGATTTCGACTTGGCGAATACATACTATTCATCTGGAAATTTTGAAAAAGCCTATAACGAATTTTTAGAATCAGCCCAATACGGGGACACAGATGCTCAACAAAGCATTGGTGTTATGCATTACCGTGGTGAATTTGTTCCGCAGAATAAAATATTGGCTTACGCGTGGATGACACTCGCCACACAAAACACCGCCTATAAAGAGAAAGGATTAAACCTTAAAATTTTTAGCAAATTAAGCGACGATGAGAAAAAAGTTGCCACAGAAGAATACCAATCTCTCTATGCAAAATTTAGCGATCAAGCAATTCAAGAAAAACTAACCCCTAGCTTAGCAGGGCAGTTGTCTAACACTAGACGCCAGCGAATTATTAAATCAGTTACACCAAGTTACCCTGAAGACTTGGTACGAATAGGAAAGTCAGGTGTAGTAGATATAACGTTTAGCGTAGATAAATACGGAATGACCAGGGATCAAGTGGTTTTTTATGCGAGCGAAAGCCAATTTGGAAAAGCTGCGCTAAGCGCTCTAAGAAAATTTCAGTTCGAGCCATTATTGGTTAACGGAAAACCCGTTGATATGAATGGTGAGAAAGTTAGATTTATGTTCAGAATAGACGGCACCGTTTTCCTCGACGATAAAATAAAAGAATACATCGATAAAGAGCGTGAAAAGGCGACCATTGGTACGAGCAAAGATAAATTAACCTTCGCTTATTTGATTGAAACCATTCCCACTTTCGCGCGAGACTATAAATTAGTAGACAACCCCAACGACTGGTACGTGAACGCTGCAAATCAAGGAAGCTTTACCGCCAGCTATTTCCTGGGTCGGAATATTCTCTACGGAAATATGTGCACTGCAGATTCCGCTCAAAGCATGGGCTGGCTACTGAAAGCGGCAAGAGGAGGAATCAGCGAAGCGCAATATTTACTTGCCATAGAAAGTTTCAGCGGAGCACGTTTCGAGAAAAACGATGAAAAAGGATTCTACTGGCTCAACAAAGCAGCGAGCGTTAACAAATTCGCAAAAGTTAAATATGCGTGGATATTAGCCACACATCCAGACGCAAAATACCGCAACGGAAAGCTTGCGGAAGAATTGTTAAATGCTGTTGAGGACAGTCATTCAGATAAATTGAGTCTCTACCAAGCGCGAGCTGCAGTAGCCGCTGAAACCAATAAATTTACCGATGCCATTAAGTGGCAAAAAGAAGCGCTAGAAGATGCAAAAGCGCTTAAATTACCCTTCGAACAATTTGAACAACAACTCGCTAGCTATAAAAACAACAAAGCATGGAGAGAGGCACTTTAAAAGTTCAATATGCAATTCGGGGCTTTTTACAAAAGCCCCGCAACACCTCTCGCAAACCGCTCCACCAAAAAATCAATAAAAAATCTCACCTTGGGAGCGAGGTATCTCTGTTGCGGGTAGACAACCCATGCGCCGGTGTCAGTGTAGCGGTAGCTGTCGAGTACGGATTGCAAGCGACCAGATGCGAGATGTTCGTCTACGTAGTAATCCGGCAACTGAGCAATACCCATACCTTTTAAAGCGGCATCGAGCAGTCCGGGGCCTGAGTTGGCCTGCCAGTTTCCGCGTACGACTAAATCCTTTCTCGCTCCATTTTGCGAGAGCAGCCATGTTCCGCGCGAACCTATCAAACAGTTGTGTTGTTCGAGATCGTCAAGCTTTTCGGGTTTGGGGCGACTGGAAAAATAATCGGGCGAACCTACAAGGTACTCTTTGCGGTCACATAAGCGCCGAGCGATCAGTGTGGATTCCTTGAGCACGCCCATGCGAATACCGACATCGAAGCCTTCATCAATTAAATCTACTTGCCGATTGCTAAAGTGCATGCTGACTTTGATCTGTGGGTACATGAGCGCGAAATCGTTTACCAGCGGGGCTATGTAGCGGTCCCCAAAAGTCGTCGCGGCGGTAATTTTCAACAGGCCAGACGGTTGACCTTGATGATGGCTGAGCTGCAACTCGGCTTCTTTAAAGCCATCGAACAGCTGCCTGCAACTGTCGTAATAAAGTGCGCCTGTATCGGTTAGCCGAATTTGGCGGGTGGTTCGATACAGCAATTGGGTACCCAGCTGTTGCTCAAGCTGGCTGACCAAACGACTGATATGGGAATTGGATACCTGCAATTGGCGGGCGGCGGCGGCAAAACTGCCACCGCGTATAACTTCTACAAAGGCTTCAACGCGATCCCAATGCTGCATTATTGCTCCTTAGCAACAATCAAGTGATTTTTAGGGTGGTTACTGCTTGGCAGACACTAGTCTACACTCCTCGGCCTCATCTGCAGCCCGCTTTGCGCGCTGTCTCCCTAACAAAAGTAGAGAAGCCATTATGAAATCACGCGCCGCCGTTGCCTTTGCTGCTGGTAAACCTTTGGAATTGGTCGAAATTGATGTGCAAGGCCCTAAGGCCGGTGAAGTCTTGGTTCGCATAGTGGCGACCAGCGTTTGCCATACAGATGCCTACACCTTGTCCGGCGCCGACCCGGAAGGCTTGTTTCCCGCTGTACTCGGCCATGAAGGTGCTGGAATCGTAGAGGCAGTTGGAGAAGGTGTTACCAGCTTACAAGTGGGCGACCACGTGATTCCGCTCTACACCGCCGAGTGCCGCCAATGTAAGTTCTGTCTATCCGGCAAAACCAACTTGTGTGGTTCTGTTCGTGCGACCCAAGGTAAGGGTGTTATGCCCGATGGAACCTCACGCTTTTCGTTGGATGGCAAACCCTTGTTCCATTACATGGGAACCTCGACCTTTTCCGAATACACTGTGTTGCCGGAAGTATCTCTCGCCAAAGTCTCCAAAGAAGCACCGCTCGATAAGATCTGCCTACTCGGTTGCGGCGTAACCACAGGTATAGGCGCCGTGTTCAACACCGCCAAAGTCACGCCCGGCTCGACAGTTGCCGTCTTTGGTTTGGGCGCAATCGGTTTGGCTGTGATTCAAGGTGCGCAGATGGCGAAAGCCGGCCGCATTATTGCAATTGATATCAACGCCGATAAATTTGAGCTGGCTCGTCAATTTGGCGCCACAGATTTCGTGAACCCCAAGGACTATTCAGACCCAATTCAGCAGGTCATTGTGAATATGACCGACGGCGGTGTTGACTACTCATTCGAATGCATCGGCAACGTTAATGTAATGCGCTCTGCGCTGGAAGCCTGCCATAAAGGCTGGGGGGAATCGATCATTATTGGTGTAGCAGGTGCGGGCCAAGAAATTTCTACTCGCCCATTTCAACTGGTGACGGGCCGTGTTTGGAAGGGTTCGGCGTTCGGTGGTGTTAAGGGCCGCACACAACTCCCAAATTATGTTGAACGTTATATGAAAGGCGAAATCAAAATCGACGAGTTTATTACTCACGAGATGCCTTTCGAGAAAATCAATGACGCTTTCGATTTACTCCATGAAGGCAAAAGTATTCGTACGGTTTTGCATTTTTAAATGCACTTACTCTTTTTTAAATGCGCTAATTTTGAGACTCTTTATGTCTGATGCTGAATCAAGCTTAAGCCTACTCTCCGCCACCAAAAGTTTTGGTGGTTGGATCAAACGTTACAAACACCGCTCAAGCACACTGAATTGCGATATGGTGTTTGCAATCTATTTACCGCCGCAAGCAGAAACCACATCGGTGCCTTTGCTGTGGTGGTTATCTGGCCTAACCTGTACTGATGAAAATTTCATGCAGAAATCTGGCGCGCAACAAGTGGCGGCAAAATTAGGTATTGCGATTATTTGCCCCGACACAAGTCCACGCGGTGTAAATCTTCCCGGTGAAGATGACAGTTACGATTTTGGTTCCGGCGCGGGTTTTTATGTGAATGCTACACAAGAACCTTGGGCAAAACATTACCGCATGTACGATTATATTGCGGATGAATTACCTGACTTGGTGCAAGCAAATTTTCCGTTAAATGGTAAAGAAAGTATTAGTGGCCATTCCATGGGCGGCCACGGCGCGCTTGTACATGCATTGCGCCAGCCTGGCCGTTTTGCATCTGTCTCTGCGTTTGCACCCATCGTAAACCCAAGTACATGCCCTTGGGGAGAAAAAGCGTTTAAAGGCTATTTGGGTGACGACCAAAATGCATGGGCTGAATATGATGCTTGCGCGTTGGTTAAGAAGGGACTGTCCAAACAACCTTTATTTATCGATCAAGGCACGGCAGATAATTTTCTCACCGAGCAATTACGGCCTGAATTGTTGGAGCAGGTTTGCCGCCAGCGCCAGCATCCTTTAGTACTTCGTCATCAAGAAGGTTACGACCACAGTTATTTTTTTGTAGCGACTTTTATTGATGACCACTTGCGCTACCACGCGCAGCATTTGTCGTAAATTATCTCCACATAAAAAAGCTCCGGCAGATTTCTCTACCGGGGCTTTTTGTTTTTAGCTCGATTTATTTGTTCGCAAATTTTTTGCGGAAAATATACAAGCCAGTAAATACCACAATCAACACCGCTGGAAAGAGCGCGAGGTTTTGCAAAGTTGCTTGGCCTGCTGCCAGCTCAACCGCCTCTGGTGCAACACCTTTTGCAGCAGCTTCCGCTTTGGCGCTATCCAACCAACCGCCAATCACAGGGTTCCAAATACTTAGCGAAAACATACCTGCACCGCCCATTAACGACATACCCAGCGCGCCGGTTTTTGGTTGGTATTCGCTGATAAAGCCAATCATGGTTGGCCAGAAATAAGTTACGCCCAATGCAAACACCATGGCTGAAACATAAATCAAAGCGCCAGACGCCATGCTCAGCAAATAAATACCAATGGTGGTAACAATGGCCGACATCAACAACACGCCAACAGGATTCAATGCTTCAACAATTGGGCCTGCGAAGTAACGGCCCAATGCCATCAAGCCAGTCACCAAAGCCAACACCAACATTGGGTGTGCACCCGACGCACCGAAAATACGATCAACCCATTGTTGCGTACCGAATTCGGAAGCAGCAGTTACTGTCATTACAAGCAACATGAAAATAAATAATGGCGAGAAGAGCGCGCGAATATTATTTTTGGTTGAGGTTTCGGTGTTAACCGGCACAGGGAAGGTTTGGCCGAAAATCATAAAACCGTAAATGGCAGTAGGAACCAACATGACAGCGATTTGTGCTTGCCAGCCTATGTTCAATTTAGTCATCAATGCAGAGATCAATGAACCAATTACAATGCCGCCTGGGAACCACATGTGAAATTTATTCAGCTTGGTGGTTTTGTTGGTGTGGTAAATATCCACAATCAATGGATTACAGGCCGCTTCAACTGAACCGTTGGCAAAACCGATACAGAATGAAGAGATCAGCAAGCCCCAGAAACCGCCAGCTGTAATCGTGAGAATCAAACCTAACAAGTGGCACACAAACGCGAGATATAAAAGCGCACGCGCGCCCAGAGCGTTATACAGCAAGCCGCCCACCATCATAGCAACCGGAAAACCAAAGAATGCCATGCTGTTGATCCAGCCTAATTGAGCATCAGTAAAATTAAAGGTTGTGCTGAGTTGAGTCAGAATACCTGCGCGAATAGCAAAGGTCATTGCAGTGACGATCAAAGCCACGCAACACGCCGTAAATAAGCGATTTGGGTTAATCGTATTAGACATAGTTGTACCCTTTTTATTGTTGATAGAATTATTGTGATTTTATTTAAAAGGTAATCGTCATCCCCGCAGGGGATCCAGTGACTTTAAAATATGAATGACGCTGGATCCCCTGCGGGGATGACGACTCCCTTCCAAACTAAACTTCGACAGTCGTTAACTTCAAATTTTTACAGTGATTTCCAACTTCCATCAGCCCGTGATGAATCAATCACAGCCTGAATAAACTTCATCCCTTCAACACCCGTTTCAATACTGGGCACCCAGTCTTGCAGATAATGACGTTCGCCCGCTTGATGCGCAATTAAAATATCGGCGATGTCGTTGTACAAGTTGGCGAATGCTTCCAAATAACCTTCTGGATGACCTCCGGGAGTGCGCATACCGCGCGCCGCAATATCACTGCCGATATCACCACGACGAGTCACACGTTGACGCGGTTTGTTTAACTCTGCAAACCATAATTCATTTGGTGTTTCTTGCGCCCATTCAATGCTCGCTTTGTCACCGTATACACGAATGCGCAAACCATTTTCACAACCGGGTGCAACTTGGCTACTCCATAACATGCCTTTAGCACCGTTTTCAAACCGCAACAGCGCATGCACATTGTCATCAACCAAACGGCCATCAACAAAGCTGGCTAAATCTGCACTAACAGAAGTCACTTTTTGTTGACTAATAAAGCGCGCAAGTTGAAACGCGTGGGTACCAATATCACCAAGACATCCACCTGCGCCTGAGCGAGCGGGATCTGTACGCCATGATGCTTGTTTGTTATCTGCATCTGCAGCAACTGTGAGCCACTCTTGTGGATACTCCACTTGCACCACACGAATTTTTCCAAGCGCACCCTTGCCAACCAATTCGCGCGCGTAACGCACGAGCGGATAAGCGCTGTAATTGTGAGTCAATGCAAAATAAGCACTGCTTTTTGCAGCAACTTGTTGCAACTCAAGCGCTTCTTCAAGCGTGCGCGTTACAGGCTTATCACAAATCACGTTGATGCCCGCTTCCAGTGCTGCTTTGGCAACGGGGAAATGCATGTGATTTGGAGTAACGATTACAACGGCCTGAATACCATCGGCGCGCGTTTTTTCTACACGCAACATTTCTTCGAAAGAGGTGTAAGCGCGATCAGCTGCGATATGTAAATCAGCGGCAGACGCTTTTGCGTTTTCTGGGTTAGATGAAAGTGCACCAGCAACCAATTCATAGCGGTCATCCATACGCGCAGCAATGCGATGCACAGCACCGATAAATGCACCGCGTCCACCACCAACCATTGCATAACGAATTCTTGGAGTAGTCATAATTAAACTCTTTTTAATTCTATTTAACAGGAGTCGTCATCCTCGCGTAGCGGGGATCCAGCTTTTTCATATTTATAAGGAAAACCGGATTTTCTACGCAAGAAAAACGCTACAAATATTCATGTTAAGTTTTAAATTTTTTGCTTTGCTTTCGCCTCTTGGCGAACTCCTTTTCTTTGCTTCGCCAAAGAAAAGGAGTCAAAAGAAAGGCGACCCATGGCTTTGTGTTTCCTGCGCGCTTCAGAAATTTGCCGTCGCTCCGGTGCGACATCCATGTCGCATAGTCACTCAAACGCACTTCCTGTGCGTTTGCCGGCAATTTTCTTCCAGTGCTCGGCAAAGCCAAAAGGGAGTGAACGTCAAAAGCAAAAGCAAAAACTATTTCAAACCCAAAATACGACGATTCGCTGCGTGGTCAGTGCCGCCACTCGCAAAATCATCAAACGCGCGTTCAGTCACTTTAATAATGTGTTGCGCAATAAACGGTGCACCTTCTGCAGCGCCGACTTCTGGATGCTTCAAGCAGCATTCCCACTCCAACACTGCCCAACCTTCGTAATTGTACGCAGCGAATTTTGAGAAAATTTGTTTGAAATCCACTTGGCCATCACCGAGTGAACGGAAGCGGCCAGCGCGGTCAACCCAAGATTCGTACCCGCCGTACACGCCTTGTTGAGCGGTTGGATTGAATTCAGCGTCTTTCACATGGAACATTTTGATGCGGTCGTGATAGCGATCGATAAACGCCAAGTAATCCAGTTGCTGCAAAACAAAGTGCGATGGATCGAACAAAATATTACAGCGTGGGTGATTGTCTACTGCTTTCAAGAAACGTTCGAAAGTTGCACCGTCATGCAAATCTTCGCCGGGGTGAATTTCGTAACAGACATCAACGCCTACCGCATCAAACGCGTCCAAGATTGGTTTCCAACGTTTTGCCAATTCTGCAAAACCTGCATCAACCAAACCGGCTGGACGTTGGGGCCAAGGGTACAAGTAGGGCCACAACAAAGCGCCAGAGAAAGTCGCGTGCGCTTTTAATCCTAAATTTTTGCTCGCCTTGGCGGCCAGCATCATTTGCTCAACTGCCCAGGCTTGGCGAGCGGTTGGGTTGCCGCGCACAGATTCGGGGGCAAAGCCGTCAAACATTTCATCGTAAGCGGGATGAACCGCGACTAATTGGCCTTGCAAATGGGTTGATAGCTCAGTGGGCACCAAGCCGTGCTTGGCCAAAGTTGCCAGAAATTGCTGGCAGTATTCTGTGCTGTTGGCTGCTTGTTCGAGGTCGAAAACGCGCTTGTCCCACGTAGGAATCTGCACGCCTTTAAAACCTAGGCTGGCAACCCAACCCGCAATACTATCAAGACTGTTGAATGGAGCTTTGTCGCTTAAAAATTGCGCCAAGAAAATGGCTGGACCCTTAAGAGTTTTCATGGTTTTCACCCTTTTATCTTATAAATATGAATCGTCATTATGACCATTAGCACCACGGCTTACAACACGCGCTTTGCCGTGGTTGTGACACGTGAGACGGTAGACCTGAGTACGCGAAAATAGTTGCTGGAGAAGGTGCGCCCAAGCCTGTGGGTGCGTGTTATATCACGCAGGCGGAGTCAGGCAAATAAGGTCTTGGTGGATTCCGGTGAACTTTGCAAATCTTGAGAAACTTGGGCAAGTTTTACGCTGAATTGGCTTATGAGCGCGCATAAAAAAGGCCTCTTGCTTGAGGCCTAGAGGATGAAATAAGAGACGACTTACTGAAGCCGCTTAACCAACTCAACACGGCGATTTTTTTGTTTACCTGCATCGCTCGTGTTATTACCAGTGGGAGCGTAAGGGCCAACGCCTTGGGCTTGTAAGCGAGCAGCAGGAATCTTATAGGTAGTTACCAATTCATTAACTACAGCAGCGGCGCGTTGACGCGACAATTCAACATTGGCCGCTCCCGCGCCAGTGTCATCGGTGTGGCCGACAACATAGAGCAATAGCTCTTTATTTTTAGTGAGCAATTGGGCGATTGCATCTAGCGTTGGTTTTGATTCTGGTTTCACCGCCGATTTCCCAGTATCAAAATAAATGCCGTAGATAAGGGCTTTACCATCGGCATCAATTTGTTGTTTTAAGCCATCGGCGTCCACTTTAATTAAACCGGTCACTACCCCTTTTTGTTGCAAAATAACTTGCTGTACACCCGCTTCACTTTCGTAAGCGCCAATAAAAAGTGCTACGTAAATATCACCCGTCTCGGACGCTTTTTTAGCAACCACATAATAGGGTTTGCGGTACCAGTTGTAGACGTTGTTATCGATTGAAATTTTCCCGCCCACATTAGAAGCAGCATTTTCATTGCCGCACTCAGCCAATTCACATTTAGATAAAATACTAAACCCGGCTTTACTTAACGCCTGCTTATAGTTTTCAAAGACTTTAAGGGTAGATACATCTTTAATCGTATAGCTATGGCGAGACAAATCACCGGTTAAATTTAGCGGTGTTTTGTCAGTGGCGTTAGGCGCTTGTGGAATGACGAAGGTTTCAGTATCAACGTGACGCGATTTACGCAGATCCGCATTGGGGTAACGCGCAAACAACTTATGGTCTTTAGCGAGCTCATCGGCATCGGCCTTTTCCTTTGCTTCAGGTGCAGGAGCTTTGCTGAGATAAGTTGCGTCAACCTTAATCAAATTATTTTCTAAGGGCTTTGTCTCCAAAATAACTTGCTGCACAGCCACTTCATTTTCATAGGCTCCCACAAACCAGGCGCCGTAAATTTTTACACCGTTTGCACCCTGCTTTTCTGCAACCATGTAGTAAGGTTTGCGGTAATAGTTATAAACACTGCTTTCTACCGACAAAATTTCGCCCAGCTCAGCGGCTTGAGTTTCAGTTCCACAGGCATCTAATTGGCAGGAGAAGGTAATAGTGAAGCCGAGTTTTTTTATCGCTGCTACGTAATTCTCGTAAACCTTCAAACTGGAAACATCTTTCATGGTGTAAAAGTGCCGAGCCAAATCGCCTTTTACATCAAGCGTGGTGTATTTGTAGGGCTTTGAGCTTGTGTTGACGATAGAGGTGGGAATTTGAAAGGGTTCGTACGCTTGTACAATCGTCTTGCGAATCTCCGCATCGGGGTAACCCGCCAGCAGCGGATGATCTTCACGCTCGGAGCCAGCAAAACTACATGTTGAAAAGCCCGCTGAAACTACGCCCAGCGCTATGATTATTTTACGTACCATATATCTCCCCCTTAATTTGTTTTTTAATATACCAAGGATTTTAAGGCTAAGATGTCGGCCTCAATAAGGAATTACCTTAGCGAATTTTTCTGAATATTATGTGAACAAAGAAAACCTAAAGTTTGTATTTGTGAACGGCGCACGCTCAGCAGGATAAAAATGATCAGTACTCAAACAAAACGCTTTAGCTTAATCAGCACACTTCTGATTGGCCTGGCACTTTTATTAAGTATCTCCACGCCTATAAATGTGATGATATTTTCTGCCATTAATACAGCCTTACCCTCTAAAGCACTTTGGATGACGATCACCAACAGCGCAGACGGCATTTTTGTAGGATGCCTGCTGCTCATTGCTTTACATAAACACCAACAGTTAATGACCTACGCGATGCTATGCGGAGTAGCGCTTCATTACACTATAAAGTTTGCAAAAAATGCCTTTGCCGTATTGCGCCCAGAGCATGCAGCACTTGATCAACTTGTCACGCTGGGGCCTAAGCTCGCGCTGGACAATTACGCCATGCCATCTGGCCATGTCGCTAGCGCAACTATGGCGATGATGTTTATTTTGCAAGCGCACAAACTAAAGCGATGGATGTTTTTGTTGCTGATAATTTACCCAGTGCTAACCGCATTGTCACGCATAGCGGTAGGTGCACATTGGCCCGCAGATACTTTTGCTGGGGCAGCAATTGGCATACTACTCGGGTTAGTGTTTGTGGAGCTCGCAAATCGGGAAAAAGTTAAACAGAATTCTAAAACGATACAGTACATTACATTGACTCTGTATATTCCGTTTATAGTCTTAGCGATCTCACAAATTAAATCAATTCACGATGTAACCAGCTTAATTCATCAGGGCATGATGGTGTTAATCGGAGTGCTGGCATTGGTTGTTTGGGGTAAAACATTCTTATCAATCATCAATAAAAAAGCCCTGCTAAGCGAATAGCAGGGCTTTTTTATTTAACGATTCTAACTAATTAGAAATTGTACACAGCACCAACCGTCAACGCAGACAGCTTGGTATCATCCCATTTTGCGTATTGGTTATATTCAGCACGCAATGCAACTTGTGGAGTCAAAGCGTAGCTTGCCCCCACACCTATCAAAGCTCTGGTTTTTGATTCTGAGCTGGTGTCTGGATCTGGGTTGTTGCCGTCTGCGTAGGAAGCAGTTCCTCTGTAATCAGCATCTATAGAGGCGATACCTACACGCCCAAAAATATTGAAGTCGTCACTAATTGGCAATTTACCAATAACTGAGGCTTGCAAAGCGGTAGCGCTTAGCTTACTGGTGTAGGTGTAATCATCAACACCGTCAAAATATAAACCGCGATCTTTAATTTCACCCAAGTCACGATAAGCCACTTCAACTGCAACAAACTTATTGAAATCGTATCCCGCACCTAATGAAAAAGTTGTATCGGTTTTGCTAAAAGTAAAATCGTTGGAAGCATCAACTTCCATTTTACCTTGGCCCACGTCGCCAAATATATAAAAATTGTCGGCCAACGCTGGCAAGGTAAATGCGCTCAATACACATGCCAATAAAATTTGCTTTTTCATAAAATATTCCATAATTGCTTCAGATGAAAATTCGAAATACATTTCAAGTAAAAATGTATTGAAGCGAACTTTAACAATCGGGAATGAATTTAAACTGAACACACAAAGCATTCAAAATTTTAAAAAAGCAAATGCTTAATGGCGTATGTTTTTTCTGTTTTGGATGACAAGAAACTAAAAACAGGTGGGAGACGATTGTGTTGCGCTGATGAGATTGCAGGCGGCGCTTAGCCGCCCCGCAATCTTCAACATATGAGCAGTGCTATTTAAATAGCGATTGAGTAAAGCGCGTGATGCGCGAGAATGAAGAGTGTTTTCTTATCCTTACCGCCAATCACTAATTGGATTGGACGATCAGGCACGGTGATTTGATTAATCATTTTGCCGTCTGGCGCATAGACAAAGACTTGGCCATTAGCGACATAGACTTTTCCATCTTGCCCAACCGCAACGCTTTCACCGCCGCGCTCCGCAAACATTTTTAGGTCAGTAACAACACCGCCTGAGCCAACCAAACCGTGATAAGTGCGATTCTCTGATGAATTATTCAGGAACACGCGCTCACCCACTTTGGCAGTCACAAGACCCATGGTGTCCATGGTGTCGGAGAAGCGCCAATCACCCTGACGGAAAGTTCGGAACGCAGGCAACACAAGGCTGCCATCTGGCGACACATATTCGCGGGTTTTGGGCGTGCCCATACCTTTGATGAATTGCTCTGCCAAGGTTGAATAACGGTAGGTTACGTAATCGAGTTGATCTTGGAACTCGCCGTCGTTTTTCCAAATATTGCCCGGTAATGCAACCTGCACATTGGGTCGAGCTGCTGCAGCGGTTGGCGGGATGATGTCGATCTTATCGAACGGGGTATCTGGCTTGAATGCGTACACGGTGATCTCAGAACCTTGGGGCGACATAACCATCACATTGCCGGATTTGTCGATGGCAAGGTTGACGGGGTCCAGCGTGTTGTCACGTACAATTTCCAAGCCTTTGGTTTGTGTCCAGCGATAAATACGTTGGAAGAAACGCTCAACAAAATAGAGCGCACCGTCCGGCGCAGCGGCCGCACCCGAAATGGAATAGAAGCTATCCGCAATTTTCTGAATGGGGGCTGCGGTGTAGAGCGGCGCAACCGGTTCAGAGGTGGGCATATTATCGGTCACGTCGAACACGGCGAACTCGCGCTCGCGAATATCCCAACCCGCAGTTACATTACGAATGGCGTTTTCGAACGGGAATTTACTTGCACGCAAATAAGGGGCACAGCCGTTTTCATCGCACATCGCAAATCCACTTTCCGCGTTTGAGTGCAGGTTACGGAAACGAATATCGGTCGAGTTTTGCAGACGCACTGCAAAAGCATTTGGCTTAGGCGAGCGGGTCACGCGGTACGCGTGGTAATTGGCAAAAAGAATGTTGCGAGAATTGCGCACATCGAGACTGTTCGCATCGGAGCTAATACGCACTTCTTCTTCGGTTTGAGGAGCCAGGAATTCCCAGTTCTCAACGCCATCCAACACAATTTCATTACGGAAATGGTGTTCGGTAGACAGCTCATAAACGTGGCCGGGCGTTTTGGTATTAGATACATAGAAGCCAGCGTGTGTCGCTTCGTGCGGAGTCCAAATGTTGGCAAAGGTACCGCCGCCGCCATCCGTAATCCAAATACTGGGGTACTGCCCGTCATCGCGCCCTTTAACCGGCTGATCGCGTTGATCGCGCGGCGTGCCGCTACCACCTTGAATCTTCACGTCAGCCACCAGCGAATCTGCGCCCGCCTTCCACAACAAACCTACCGCGCGTGGATTGGTAACGCCGGTGTATATACCAAAGCCGCTTACCATAGCACTCCCGCCTTTCGCACTTTCCACCAAGGCTTTCGGTGTACCAAGGCCGGCATATGCTGGCGAATTCTCAGGAATCACCAGTTGGGTTTGAGAGGGGTGCAAGCCAATCAACACCGTATCTTTCTTTAACTTCAGGGTATCGTTAACGATGTAGTTGCCTTGCGGGAAGTAGACAACTTTGTGCGAATCTATAGCGCGTTGAATCGCAGCGGTATCGTCTGTTTTACCGTCGCCTTTAGCACCCAAATCACGCACGTTAAACCATGCCGTTGTTGCAGGTAGTGGGCGAATAGCACGTTTTGCAGCGGGCATGGATTTAAGCGCTTCCGCTTTCCAATTGGTTTTGATCTGCCCCATTTGACGTGGGTCGGCCAGTGTAAGGCCGTAATTAAATTCGTTAACGCGGTACCCGTTGCCTTCGCCTGCAATCTTTTTACCGCTGTCACGGAAGTGTGCAAACGTAGGGACATTCATCGCAAGCGCATTCTCGAAACCAATTTGCGTGAAAACACTATTCTCAGCGCTGATTACCACTGCCGCTTTGGACACATTGGTAAAGCGAACGTCTTTGCCCCACAGCGAATCTGAGTAGCCTTCATCAATATCAATCCCCACAGGAACATTGCTGATGGAAACATTCACAAGGGTGAGATCAACTTCATGCTCGCGGATTGCAGCTTCGCGTTGGCCGTCGAACGAACTATCAATCAAAGTGAACTGCCATGCGGGTGATGTTTTTTCGGTGAGGATGCCGTAGCGTCCGCCGTGAAAGTGAACATTCTCCATGATATTCCCGGCAAGGTAGACACCCGCCAAACCAGAGCCAAGATTGAAATCCATGTGCGACAAGAACGTATGTTGCGCTACGTGGAAACGCGCGGCCACTGCACCGGCGTTGCCTTGGCCGATTTCAATATCGATATTCGCCATGGCGGAGTAGAAGGTGCTTGAGTTGGCATCAAACAACTTATCGTTAAAAGGCACCACGGTTTTTGGCGGGAATGGTGGCTGCTTGTTGCCGTACTGGTCATTGCCGACAAAGGTAAACATGGTCGCCACGCCTTCGCCAAAACCGGGGGTATTGTCACCCAGCACTACGACCGGGCGAGTCTTACCCACACCGAAGAGTCGCACCGCCGGATGCATAATGATTGTGCGGCTGATGAGGTAGCGGCCCGAGGGCAGAAACACAACGCCGCCGCGCCATTTATCCACCACCGCAGCATCAATTGCGCGCTGAATCGCAGCCGTGTCGTCTGTGCGGCCATCGCCCACAGCCTTGACTACGACCGCATTGGTATCAGTTGGCATAGTCTCATAGACCGAGTTCGTCGCCGCCTGCGCAGATAACGAAATGCCCAGCAGCCATGCTGCCGTCATTAACTTAAGATTCACGTGAATACCCCTTGTCTGATTAACGATTATTGTCTGACATCGGCCGGTGACGAACGCACTAAGCAATTGGTTGATTTGCAATCCCGGCTGATTTCATTCTTTTTGGCGTAACGCTGCTCTGGATGCAGCGGAGCTTTAATATCTTATATTTGTTTGCGCTACCATTACGGTTAGAAGTAAAGCTGATAATGGATTATTGCTAATTAATATGAATGCATAGATATATGGTAGCGCAACCATATTCTTTTAAATGAAAAGGATCGTCAATAGCGGTTACCCGCCGTTTACATTTATTGACCCTTAAGAGGGGCGAGGGAACTAAGGATGAAAATGGGTTGAGGCTGCCCTGCGCTAAAGCAGCAGCCTTGAATTAACTTATTTGGGTAAGTGCCCGCTCAGCTGCTCCATGACTTTTCGCCAAGCTTGCTCACCTTCAACACCCGCTTGCTCAAAGGTTTGGTGCATGAGTTTGCGCTGAGCACCGCTCAAGGCGGCTTCCAGCTTTTCGCCCTCGGGCGTGAGAGCAAGGCATTTGCCGCGTTTATCGCTGGCGTGAGGTGAATCTTGAATCAAACCCATTGCCATAAGCTGGCGCAAAGGCGCATGCAGCGCTTGCTTGGTTACACCCAAAATGGCGAGCAAGCCGCTTACCCGAATCTCCGGGTTGCGGCCAACAAAGTAGAGGATGCGGTGATGAACGCGCTGGAGGCCGCGCGCCTCCAATAGCTGATCTGGCTTGGCGGTAAAGGCACGAAAGGCGAAGTGAAACAACTCCAAGGCGCGATTGAGTTCATCTTCACGGGCGCTGGATACAATATTTGATTGGTCAACCATATTGACTTTTCTCTCGAACAGGCGAATTATAGGTCAATATACATGACCAAATTTATTCAAACAACGAGTCCAGCATGGCTTCTTCACGACTTCCTTCACCTCAATTGTCAGAACGCATCACCCGCCTAACCTCATCACTGGTACGTGAAATTCTGGCGGCGACACAAGCGCCGGGAATGATTTCATTCGCGGGCGGCTTACCCAGTGCGGAAGCCATGCCGCTTTTGCGTGACATGCCCCATTCCCATGATTGGTTGAGCCCGGTATTCCAACAATATGGGCAAAGCGAAGGCGAGCCGATTTTACGGGCGCGCTTGGCAGATTGGTTAGCGGAATGCGGCATGCAGGTTTCGCCGCAACAAACGCTGGTTTTATCTGGTTCACAACAAGGTATCGACTTGGCCGCAAAACTCTTTGTGGACCCGGGAACGCCCATGCTGTGTGAAGCGCCCACCTACTTGGCGGCACTGCAAGCATTTCAACTGTTCGGAGCAAATTGCTTGGGTTTACCGTTAACGGACGACGGCATTGACCCTGCACTTTTAGCGCAGATGATTGAAACCCATAAACCGCATGCGATTTATTTAATTCCAACTTTTCAAAATCCATCAGGCCATTGTTACAGCGCGGAGAATCGCCGCGCCGTTGCAGAAGTGCTCGATCATTACGCACTGCCTTTAATTGAAGACGAACCCTACCGTGAACTCATGTATGACGAGGTAGATCGCACGCCCATCTGTAGCTTGCTTAAACGCGCGCCTTGGATTTATTTAGGCAGCTTTTCCAAAACATTGTGGCCGGGTTGGCGTGTGGGATTTTTAGCGGCATCGCCCGATTTATTTCCGCATTTGTTGCGTTTAAAACAAGCAGGCGATTTACACACCAACCGCCCTGGGCAAATTCGCGTGGCAAATTGGTTAGCTTGCGACGAACGCCACGACGACTTAGCGCACTTGCGCAACACCTATCGCGCTAAACGCGATGCCATGAACGACGCCCTGAAGACTACCTTCGGTCACTTAGCAGAGTGGGAAACACCAGCGGGTGGATTATTTTTTTGGTTGAAATTGCGCAATGCAAAAGATACGCGGCCGCTGTTAAAAACCGCGTTGGAACATAATGTGGTGTTTATGCCGGGTGAAGCTTTTTACCCCGCGAGCAGTGAACCCACCTTCGGCACCATGCGGCTGAACTTTAGTCACGCAAATTCAGCCGACATGAAAAAAGGTTTAGCCACCTTAGCGGCTATTTTTGAGCAGCCGTAAAACTAAGCCGGACAATTTCGCATAATGCTGGACACTGAAATTCCAGCATTAATCATGCTCACCACCAGCGATAGAACAAACACGACCACCACCGTAAGCACAGCAATGGCTACAGATTTCCCCGTGCTTAAACCAATGGCGGCTGTGTAGGAGAACCACGCTTTAAGCAGCCAGAGAACAGTAACCAGCGCTACAAACGCCTGCATAACAAATGCGATTCGCGGCAGCGTGCGTTGCATAGCGGCAACGTAAATCTCCTGCTGGCTTTTAAACTCCGGCGACTTTTCAACAATTTCCTGCACCGCAGAAAAATTACCCGTTTTCAAATCAATAGCACAGAATTGGCTGTAGACCTGTGGCATAAAATTTTTGGCGAATTTTTCAGATTCAATCCACGCCTTTGCAAAAAACGGATCTGCCATGGCGATGTTACTAAGGGCATTGGCAAAGACCAGCAACACTAAACAGCATCCACAAAAATAGAAAACCAGCGTGAAGAAAATATGCGGATCGGCTGCTTTACCAAACAGTTTTAAAAAACCCATTGCGATTGCGCAGGCACCCACCAAATAAAAAAGCATTAAGAGCGCATCGGAACCCGTGCGGATAAATTCGTTTTCGTTCGTGGGCAGTAGTTTTAACGGGCTGGTGACTTCAGGCAATGCGTAAGCGAGGAATAGCGAGATAAGAAAGGAAGTAATAATAAAAGCCACTGACTTTTCAAAGGATGCAGATGCTTCCGTTACAGCAACCTTATCGGTTACGAATTTTTTAGGCCGCAGCAAGCAACTGACAAATTGGCTGAGGTAACCTGGTAGTTCGGTAATAACTTTTTCGAGATAGGATTTCATGCGACTTTCCTTTGGCAATAATTGATTGGTTAGGATGTAATCATATTCGAGTCTTATACGCAACATGAAGCGCCATACCAGCTTTCTGTTTATATATGCTTATGTCGCTTTTTGTTTCGCCTGCTGGCGAGTTCCTTTTCTTTACTTGCATAAAGAAAAGGAACCAAAAGAAAGTGCACCCTACGTCGTCGTGTTTCCTCCGTGCTTCAGAAAAGCGCCGTCGTTCCGACGCGGCATCCATGCCGCGTAGTCACTCAAACAAACGTCGTGTTTGTTTGACGGCACTTTTCTTCCAGTACTCGGCGAAGCCATAAGGGGAGTAACGTAAAAAGCAAAAGCGGAATACCTTTTTATCCCGAGTTGAAACTTGAGCATGAAGAAAAATCTACCTAAGTAGGGAGTCGTCATCCTCGCGTAGCGGGACTAAGCATAACGTGCTTGAACAACCGTAGGTTGGCCCGAAGGGCGAGCGAAGCGGGTAATCCAGCTCTTGATTTTATCAAAGTATTGATTCATACAAATCAAGCCAATCAGGATTACCAGCTTCGATTAATTGGATTTTCTCTTCACGCCCAATTTTCTTAAGTATCTTTTCGCGAGCTATTGCAGATTCCATGGTTTCGGCTTGTTCGAAATACACCAAGGTAAAAACATTGTATTTCTTAGTAAAACCTTCTACTTGGTGATTTTTATGCTGCCAGATTCGTTGCACCAAATTACTTGTTACACCGATATAAAGTGTTCCATTCTTTTGACTTGCGAGGATATAAACGGCGGGCTGTTTCATTAAAATTCCTTTTAAAAACTTAAAAACAAAAGCTGGATTACTCGCTTCGCCCGCTCTTAGGGCCAACCTACGGTTGTTCAAGTACGCCGTGCTTAGTCCCGCTGTGAGCGTCTATTCAAAATCAAAAGCTGGATCCCCGCTGCGCGAGGATGACGACTCCCTACTTAATTAGTTACGTGCGTGTTTCGTGTTACACATTATGCAGAATATATCCGAAACCATTTAATACGAGCAAACAAGAAATATTAAGTCATCTCATTTGACCACATCTAAAAGGTATATCGTCATCAAAGACACTATATCTAAATAGGGAGTCGTCATCCTCGCGCAGCGGGGATCCAGCTTTTGCTTTTCGCCCCACCATCACATGCGAGCGCCCCGAGCACTGAAGGAAAATCGGTGGAAAACAAACAGGAAGTTTGTTTTAGTGACTACGCGACATCCATGTCGCGTCGGAACGACAGCGATTTTCTGAAGCGCGGAGGAAAAGGGCGCCCGGCTAGGGGGCGAGATGGGTGTCTTTTCTTTTGGTTACTTTTCGTTGGACAAGCAACGAAAAGTAACTCGCCAAGAGGCGAAAAAACTTTGAATTTAGGTCAAATAATATTTCGTGTCAGATGCGTTGGGATGCGCAGACTTAAACAATCTACACTCAAGTATTATCGATAAGTTGCTGAAGACTTGTGTATCTTCACTCCCTTAAAGCCAAACTCATCAAGGAAAGCTTTAACAACATGTATCGGTGTAATATTTTTGGGCCCCAGATAAACATCAGTTACTATTTTTCTCCCAAGATCTAAAAATTTAACTTCTCTATATGGAACCAATCGATCTCTCATAGTGCGATATTTAGCATTACCTGAAAAACGTGAAAAACTTGATAACAATCTCCACTCAGCCTCCTCACTGAACGCTTTATTTTTAAGCGTATAAATTAGAGAAAGAACAGGCTGCGTCACATCCCACAACTTATTTAACGCTTTACTATATTCGTTTCTCTTATTCAAAAGTTCATCAGAGGTTCCACCAAGCACCACATAACTATTTTCGTTCAAACAGCCCGTATCAACTAACTTTTTTATATCTTCATAAATTGGACGCAAAATTTTTCGTTGACCTTCTTCATTATAAATAACTTTATAAAGACCAAAGATCGCTCCACTTTCATTTCCTTTTTTCGTCAAAAGCTCTAAATATTTTTTTGAAAATCCCAGAGAGAATCCATGCCCGTCATCAGCATATCCTCTCCACTGACTTAAAAGATCAGGCTTACTCGACAAACAAAAAGCAAGACCATCAAGTGCACCTTCTGCAACGTTTAGAGCAGCCTTAACAGTTTCTTGCGTTTTATCATCAATATTTGATTCTTTTAAAAAATCATTAAAAGTAGTACTAACTAAACGCCCTTCCATTGAATCATTTGACAAGGACATGGATGACAGCAAAATCTTTTTACTGCTCACAATGGCAAAAAAAGTCTCTGTCGAGCAGTAATGATATAAAACACTCATATCATTTAATATCCATTATTTGTAGCACCGATTACTAAAAAGGCTGATCCTCTCGAATCAGCCTTATTTCTTTAGTCATTAAAAAACTTCTTCACCCCATCCAACCAACTCGATTGTTTGGGCGAGAACTTCCCGCCTTTCATACTCGCTTGGAAATCCCTCAGCATTTCTTTTTGCTTGTTAGTGAGATTCACCGGCGTTTCCACCACCACGCGACAGAGTAAATCCCCCACTCCACCGCCGCGTACAGGCGTTACGCCTTTGCCGCGCAACTTAAACAATTTACCGGTTTGCGTTTCTGCGGGAACTTTTAATTTCACGCGACCATCAAGCGTTGGCACTTCCAATTCACCACCGAGTGCTGCATCCACAAAATCAATGGGGACTTCGCAATACAAATCGGCGCCTTCGCGTTTGAAGATGGCGTGTTCGCGCACGTGAACTTGCACGTACAAATCTCCGCTGGGGCCACCGGACTCACCGGCTTCGCCTTCTCCGCTTAAACGAATGCGGTCACCGGTATCCACACCCGCAGGTACTTTTACTTGCAGGGTTTTGGTTTCCTCTATGCGGCCTTGACCGTGACAGCTTTTGCACGGGTCTGCGATGATGGTGCCGCGCCCGCGACAATTGGGGCAGGTTTGTTGAACAGAGAAAAAGCCCTGTTGCATGCGCACTTGGCCGTGGCCGCCGCAGGTGGTACAGGTAACGGGTTTGCTGCCCGCTTTTGCACCGGAACCGCTACAGGTTTTGCACGATACCAAGGTTGGAACTTTGATCTGTGTGGTGGTGCCTTTTACGGCTTCTTCTAAATTTAATTCAAGGTTGTAGCGCAAATCTGACCCGCGCGCTGGGCCGCCGCGACGGCCACCGCCGCCACCAAAAATATCGCCAAAGACATCGCCAAAAATATCGCTGAAATTACTGTAGCCTGCACCGCCGCCACCGCCTGCTTGGCCTTCAACACCGGCGTGACCAAAGCGATCGTAGGCTGCGCGTTTTTGTTCGTCCGATAAAACTTCATAGGCTTCATTAGCTTCTTTGAATTTTTCTTCGGCCTTTGGATCATCCGGATTTCTGTCCGGGTGATGTTTCATTGCCTCGCGGCGATAAGCTTTTTTCAGTTCGGCTGCGTCTGCTTCTTTAGAGACGCCGAGCACTTCGTAATAATCGCGTTTTGCCATGAGTTACACCAATTCACCAATATTTATTTGGTTTCTGCTGTCATTCTCGCGCAGCGGGAATCCAGCTTTTAGGGAATGAAAATCGAGAGCTGGATCCCCGCTACGCGAGGATGACGACTCCCTATGAAAATAAATTTCTTTAGCTTCTTACATGACAAATGCGGGCAAGCCCGCATTTGTTTTTTTGCTTTTTATTCCCCCCTTTGAAAAAGGGGGTTAGGGGGATTTTTCTTACTGCTTTAAATCCCTCCCCAACCCTCCCTTTTTCAAAGGGAGGGAGTAAGCATTACTTGTCTTTTACTTCTTCAAACTCAGCATCTACTACGCCGTCGTCTTCTGGTTTGCCGCCGGCTTGTTGTGCACCTGGGCCACCTTGCGCACCCGCTGCTTGCTGCTCAGCGTAAAGTTTTTGTGCAAGTGAGCCAGAAGCTTCCGTCAACTTGGTTGTTGCTGCTTCGATCTTCGCAAGATCATCTGCTTTCAACGCATCGCGAGCTTCAGTCAATGCTGCTTCAATTGCAGATTTTTCTTCTGCCGTTGCTTTGTCGCCAGCTTCTTTCACGGTTTTTTCGGTTGCGTGAATCAAACCATCCAAGGTGTTGCGTGCAGTAACTACTTCAGCAAACTTACGGTCTGCTTCTGCGTTGGCTTCAGCATCTTTCACCATTTTTTCGATTTCAGCATCGCTCAAACCTGATGATGCTTTAATCACGATGCTTTGTTCTTTGCCAGTCGCTTTGTCTTTCGCACTTACGTTCAAAATACCGTTAGCGTCGATGTCGAAAGTTACTTCAATTTGTGGCATGCCGCGTGGTGCTGCTGGAATGTCGCTCAAATCGAAACGGCCCAATGATTTGTTTTGTGATGCTTGTTTGCGCTCACCTTGAACCACGTGAATCGTTACGGCTGATTGGTTGTCATCTGCTGTTGAGAACACTTGTGATTTTTTGGTAGGAATCGTGGTGTTTTTGTCGATTAACGGAGTTGCAACGCCACCCATAGTTTCAATACCCAGTGTCAACGGAGTTACGTCCAACAACAATACGTTAGTTGTTTCACCTGACAATACTGAACCTTGAATTGCAGCACCGATTGCTACAGCTTCATCTGGGTTTACATCTTTACGTGGTTCTTTACCAAAGAAATCTGCTACGGCTTTTTGCACCATTGGCATACGGGTTTGACCGCCTACCAAAATAACGTCGTCGATTTTTTTGATATCAACGCCTGAATCTTTAATGGCTTGTTTTACCGGCTCCATTGAGCGAGTTACTAAATCTTCAACCAAAGATTCCAACTTAGCGCGAGTCAGTTTTACAACCAAGTGTTTTGGGCCTGATGCATCTGCAGTGATGTACGGCAAATTCACTTCGGTTTGTTGTGCTGATGACAATTCGATTTTCGCTTTTTCTGCCGCTTCTTTTAAGCGTTGCAGAGCGAGTGGATCGTTGTGCAAATCAATGCCGGTGTCTTTCTTGAAAGTGTCTGCAAGGAATTCGATTAAACGCATATCGAAGTCTTCACCACCCAGGAATGTATCGCCGTTGGTTGAAAGCACTTCAAATTGGTGTTCGCCATCTACGTCTGCAATTTCGATAATTGAAATATC
>JACCDN011190866.1_pt1 | contig 47129 bp, 49 predicted proteins | sample 7441691 | NCBI WGS metagenome assembly JACCDN01 (sample SAMN15323439, study PRJNA562643) | freshwater metagenome | isolation source: river surface water | place: USA:Blue River Watershed | collected 2017-08-16 | reverse complement strand
GTAAGGATTGCCACACGGCGCTCCTCTAGCTCTCGCATATACAGCAATCGCTCCTCAATATGACGTAGCTGCGTAACGTCCAGCCCACCAGTCACTTCCTTACGATAACGCGCAATAAATGGTACCCTCGCGCCCTCATCCATCAAAGCAACAGCCACAGCAATTTGCTGCGGGCGCACCTTCATTTCAGAGGCAATTTGGTTATTGATGCGTTGAGCTACTTGTTCAGATGATTCTTGAAGTAATGCGGTCATAAAATAAATAACAGTCTAGAAATTTGATAAATCAGATAAATTTTAAAAAGATTTGATTAATTAAATCTAATCTAATCAATCACCGATAAGTCTTTTAAAGCTTGAAGGACCTCTTCTGGTGTGGGTGGCTGACCTTTATCACCCAAGTTATGAATCTTCGGCGACCAATAGCCCTCAGTCTTCCAACGCGGTGAATCGCAATAGAGCTCAATAGTTGACATACCCAAAATAGCTGATAAATGCGTTAGACCTGTATCAACACCGATAGTAGCTTTTGCACCCGCCACCAAACCAAAAGCATCAGCAATAGAAAAAGCATTGGGGACAATCGCTTTAGATCCTTCTAACGATGCATGACCAGAAATCTTCTTGGCCAACTGAATACTGATTTGTTTTTCTTTGTCATTACCCCAGGGCAGTACTACCTGTAGCCCCTTGGTTACCAATGCTTTACCAACACATGCCCAATACTCATCTGACCAACGCTTAGAAACCCCAGCCGTTGCATGAAAACACATCACATAAGGCTTGGTTACATCAAAACCAAGATCAATACTCGATGCAAAACCCAAATGAGCAGCCTCTAGCAAAGACTGCACATAAGTATTAGGGTAAAACTGAGGGGGAGCAACACCACGATCAGGCACTGGCGTATCAATTGCAGCGGCTGCCACCCAACGCGAGCGATCGACCGCATGGCAATGAAATGGTACTTGCACAGCATCGGTATAGAACTGACGAGCCCATGGCTCATAGCCAGAAAACTCTGTTTGATTTGCCAAACCGACAATTTTGGCAGTTTTATTAGGATTAGCTAATTTAGTGACCCAAGCCGACTTGAGCAATCCTTGAGTTTCTATGATCAAATCATATTGAGTCTTTTGTAAGTCTGCTTTAAAGGCGATGTACTCTTGAATGCTCTTAATGAACTCACCACGCTTGAGCGCTTTTTTCCAACGACGAAAAGCCAAAGGAATGATTCGATCAACGCCCTTGAAGGAAGGTCCCTGGTTAATACCACTGACACTTGTCAAAGGCTCAACCAAACCAACATAGCCTTCCTCCACCACCCAATCAATTTGAGCATTTGGATACTGGGCGCGCAAATCCCAAACAATGGGTAAGTTGTGTAATACATCACCCAAGGAAGACAATTTAACAATCAAAATTTTCATAAGTGATATTTTCGCTGAAACCTCGAACGAATTGGTATTTTTCCTATCTTTTTGCTTAAACCGATTAAAATCTTGGCATGACAACACAACCGATTCCAGCATGTCCCGTTTGCGGCATGGAAAATACTTATCCTGATGGAGATAATTTCATTTGTCCAGATTGCGCTCATGAATGGTCAGCCATAGCAACCCAAGAGGCAACTGAAGATAATCGTATTCATAAAGATGCTCATGGCAATATTTTGAACGATGGCGATACAGTCACCCTTATCAAGGATTTAAAGGTCAAGGGCTCATCCCTAGTGATTAAGGGCGGCATCAAAATCAAGAATATTCGCCTAGTCGATGGTGATCATGACATCGACTGCAAAGTGGATGGTCAAAGCATGCTATTGAAATCTGAATTTATGAAGAAGGCCTGACCAGCTCCACCCATTTAAAAAATATCATTTCTTAAATGGAAATAATATTTTTTTAAGCGCTTTTCTATAGGGTGATTTTTTTGTAAAAACATAAGTGGAGTAAATGCGCAATTTATCGTACCAAGAATTAATTTTGTAATTAATTCTTTCCGGACGATTAATTTCTACGATCACTTCTTCAACAAATCGGCTCCATGAATACCTATTTTTTAAAAGAGCATCCATTTGCGCACGCTTACTTTCCAAAAATGCCTCGTCCACACTCATCAGATATTGAATGGTTTGAATAGCTTCCTCTAGATTTTCACCAGAAATATTCAAAACACCGTCAGACTCATAGTAGCCACTCCCGACCGGAGCCACAGAAACAAGGCCCATGGCAGCCGCCTCTAAAATGGTGGTCGGATTAGCATCAGCATTACCCATCGTGATATGAAAATCAACCTGAGAGATGAGATCCATCGCAAAGGGACTATCTAATGTGTGGGGTCCATGTTGAATCAAGTTTTTAAAATGACGGCTTACCGGACCAATTCGATGAAACTCCACATCGGGAAAACGACCGGCTAAGCGATCTAGAAAAGCAACATTTTTATAATGCGGATGGTTACCAATAAATAAAAATTTTCTTTTCCCTGAAGCATTAAATTTCTGCTTAACTCTTGGGAAATTTTCTAAATTAACGGCTAAATCTAATTGAAAAAATTTACCCGCCCACTCTGAGAAGGCTGTATTTTTGACCCCATCTCTCCAATAATTACCCGTGATCGCGATAAATTTATCAACCAATTGAGAATACGGATAAAGATGAGCATAAGACTGTAAATCAGCAGGACAAAACGGGTGAATCATATAAATTCTTTTCCAACCACTTTTTCTCACTAAACTATCAAAAGCAGAATTAGTCTCCCAACGAGGATGACCTAGGAGAATGTCACCTTCTCTGGGTTGAAAATCATCAGGGATACAATCATATAAGTCATAAGGACACACTTCATATCCTTGGCTTCTCAAACCCAAAATAAGCTCATGACCGATGGCATGAGGAGTGGATATCCGATTTTCATGAGGATAGACAAGATGAATGGTCATAAGCTCACTTCAACACAGAATTGATGAGCGCCACCAATCGATGGCCAACCACCTGAGAATCAAAATTCTGATGAAAGTCTTTGAGAGCTTGCGCTGATTTTTCTTTAACCAGTAATGAATTATTGATAACAGCCATCAATTGCTCAATCCATGCATCACTCACAGCATCAGCAACAATGAATGCATTTTGATCATTGATGATATCTTCAGCCCCACCCTTCATATTTGTAATAACTGTTTGAGCATGTGAAAAATGCTGAATAATTTTTATTGGTGATTTACCTTGATCAAATGGGGTATTTCTTGATGGGGCAAGTCCAACGTTAACTTTAGAGAAAAATAAACGTTGATTGTCAATACTATATGGCAGCCACTCATAGGAGAAACTCATGCGCGGATCCTCACCACACAAAAGAATAAATTTTTTATGATTGGCTAGCGCTTGAAATTTTTGAATGTCAGCTTCTATGGTCTTCAAAAGATGTAAGCTTTGGGGGTGTCCCGCCCAACCCAAACAAATTTCTTCTTCATGAACCCCATGATCAGGCACATAGGGGGCACACATAGGCAATATTCGTACATTACCATTGTGCTTTAGAGCTTTATTGGCGAGATAGGAGTTAGGACACAAAACCAAGTCAGCCAACTTACACACCAACATAAAGCGAAATTCAATCTTTAATCGAGTAATAAAACCCCAATCTTTTTTAGAGGGCAAATAAATAGCGTCATCAAAGTCGTAGATAACTTTACTTTTAAACAGAATGGTAATTAAAAGATAGTAGATAAATGGTAGCTGCTTTTTTTGTATGAACAGCACATCCGGTTGATTCAATAAATTTTTCCAAAGACAAGAAAAACTCTCTGAAAAACTAACCATAAAATTACTCTGCAAAATTTCACGGTGAATCATTAAGCGAAAATACACACTTGGCACAGTAGCTCTGCCAAATGTAATAAATAGGATTCTCTTCTTAACTGTATGCTGATTCATAAAAATAGCTTTCACAGAAGTCGAAGAATCTTAAAGAACTTCTTCTTCCAGTACGCCAGAGTACCTCGCTTATAAACTCCCAATCCAGTCAAGAAGCGCAAGCATTGCATCTTAATTAAACCAATTTGCTTTGTTGATTGACTGTAAAAATCCCTGAATACTTCCTGCTTGACTATTGGCAGAACACTTTTCTCAATTAGCCCCCAATACAAGATATTGACATAGTATTCATAAACTGATTTTTCAGGCCTGTAAATATCACAGTAACGCACAAGTCCCGATTTGACAACTGATGAACTCTGCCGCGCCCCCAAGTATAAAAGTCTACAAGCATCACGTTGATCTAAGCCATTATCAAACTGATCGTGAATTAATTGAGGTAAGTCACGCCATACTGTCAGCGCAGAACGAACAGCAGAAGGAGGCCCCCAGAAGAAAATGTCATAAATTCGATCGGGGTGATAGGCACGGCCAAAATTCAAGCCATTCACCACACCTTCTTCATAGTCCCAGTCACGAAATGAGGTTACAAACAATAAATCATAGCGACAGCGCATCACTACATCATAGTGATCGAATTGATCTTCTACCAACTGAAATGATTTATATATCTGATATAACTGAGGAAGCGAGTGGATGGTTAATCGCGAATAACTATCGCTACTCAATATACCAGCATACTCTGGAGCTAGAGCAAGTCTCCAGTCATCACCTACCTCAGACTCATGGGCAACAACATTAAATCCATCAAACGCCTCTTTCAGATATGAATCAATCTCAAAATCCAACTGGGTTGCTTGGCTAATTTTTGATAAATTATGCCCCATTGAGACCCCTGGCTCATCCCAATGAGTGAGGTATACATCCACATCAAGATCACGCGTAAATTCTTTTAGGCCAAGATTGAAGGTTGCTGCAGAAATTGGTCTTACTTGCCCACTAAAGAGTAACGCGACTTTCAGTTTTTTTTGCATGGGCATTGTTATCTTCACTTAACCATCGATTTATAAGTTGTTTTCAGCTTGAACAAGTCCAACTCATTAGGCGTCCCTAAAATATCGACCGATTCCGCAAGATCTAGCCTAAATTTTTGGCCTTGCTTAATTAAGGCGTTATAAATCGGCGCCACATAATACTCCCCCATCGCCTGGTCATTATCACTGATTGCCGCCTCTACCGCCTCAAAATAGGATTTTGATTTTGAAAATCCATAAAATCCAGTCAGAGCATGATTTGAAATCACCACTTTTTCTGCAGTTTCAATCACATAACCCTCTGGATTGGTGCGGGCATAACTAAAGCGCGGTTCACTAGCATTAAATGCCCCCATAAAACCATCCACACTCACATTCAACAAATTTTCCCTCAAGGTGTGCGATGTAAAACGGGTGTCGATATTAAAAATAGCAATCGGCGCGTTCACATCTAGGTACTCTCTAGCAAATAAAGTCGTTTCAGCTTGCCCTCTGGTTACCTGGTCAATCAGATGGATACAAACCTCCCCGAGCTTATGAGAGTATTTTTCTTGAATCAAACCTTTCAAGTCATATTGAATTGCTTCTTCACGTTGAGCAATAAAAATTATTTTTTGGCAAATATCAAGCGGAAGTGAGTCAATTGACCACTCTAGCAAGGTTTTCTCTTTTGCAATTAAGCGCCATTTTGGAAGGACATAACCAGCATCTTTAAAACGACTGCCAGCACCAGCCATGGTAACCACATAGTTAATCATTTAGTCAGCCTAGACTCACTGGAACTTGGCAGATTGCTAGCATCATCATTGATCTCATCCCAAGCCTGAAAACGATAGGCATTGTCATCAATATAAATGTCCGCCCATGGTTTTCCAAAGTAAATTTCATCATATGGGACTTGATTTTTATCGAGCCAATCTATGGTAATTCGGCCTATATCAGCAATCACTGCCCCTAAATTTCCTTGATGGGTCTTCATTCGTCTAGCTGTATAAATAATTAAATAATGTCCAGATTGCTTTAACTGGGTTAGCTTTTCAACGACACCAGGCATCGGTTTCAAACTCTCATAGGAATCTGAATCTGATTGTTTTAATTGACAAATCACCCCATCAAAGTCAATGCAAATGCGCATACTTTTTATAAACCTTATTCAATATACTTAATCCATGTAAATACATGACCACTTGCCGCCTACGATCTTCGGAGTGCAGACTGGCCATTGACATGAATAATAGTGCCACGATGAAATCAATCTCATCGCGATTAACATTCAAATCACTCAGTAAATCATCAACCAACAACAACATTGTCGTTGAATTTACCCCCGAAAAAATTTCGTAAGAATATTCGCCATCATGTACTTCAAATTTAAATTGCCCAGATACTACAAAATCGTAGCCATAAATTGCGGAGTGTACAAATTTAGCCAGATCGTACTTAATATCACCCGAATGTAGATTCCCACCATTGGATGACATGCCCCCGCGCGGATCAATAAGCCTTATAGTTCCGCCATAGGGGTCATATAAAATATTGTTAAAGCACAAATCTCCATGCATGATGCAATGATCATCTTGCCGATATAACTGATCACAAAATTTTTCAACCCATGGGCGTAAAAAATCTAAGGAATGGTTTTTTTCGCCATTCACCACAATACCTTCGTTGCAAATAGCAGGGTAACTGTTTTTTACTTGCAGAAAAAAATCGTCCACCCGCGTCATTAACTTATTCAGATATAAATCGTCATGCTCAGATTTTGATACCGAAACCAGATGACTCTTAAAGTCAGAAAGCAACCTCCTCATTGAACTCATAAATTGGCGCCACTGAGATAAATCAAGATGCCAATATAAAAAAAGTTCGGAGACAACTGGGTAGGCGTAATACTCCATCAATTGGTTAGCATAACCATCTTTCACATGCACCTCACCAATCTGACGAGGAAACCAAAGCTGAATTTCTTTGGGCAAGGTAGCAACATAAGTCGCTTCATCTAATATTTTTTTAATTTTGTTAGATTTTTTTGAGACCAACCCCTTCACTGTATCAATTTCAATTGAATTGAAATGCCGGCTAGCTACAATTTTTGATTTTGCTTGGTAGTAATTCACTGCATGACCAATATCAATCCAGTCAGCCAATTGATAAGTGAGCCCATATTTTTCAACCAAACAAGCTATTAGCCCAATAAGATCATCGCCTGTCAACTCTGCTAAGGTATTACTTAATGCGATTTTAGAAACCTGAAAAATACCAGTAAAGGCATGTCCAGACTGAGACTGATTGTTTGAATTTCTGGAGACAAATTTAATTTGATCTGCATTTCTCAATAAAAAAGACCACCCAGCACTGGCACGAATATCCTGTTCAACTAAATAGGCATGAGGGTTGACCAGCACCGCTGGAATTGTTGTCACAGGACTGATAATCCAATCCTCAATATTAGAATGATTAGCCTCTGCACTTGCCAAACGAAGACTATCTAATACATGTAATGTATCCTTTGCAATTATCTTAAGGCTCACTTTAGAGTGATGCGCTCTTGAAACAATATCCCACTGAATTTGAATATCATGCGCCGAACTAGGGTTACAAACGACAATAATCTCTGAAACATGGTCAGCATAAAATTCGAATAAATATGCAATCGCCGGCCTTAAACCAACAGGGATCATGGCTGGATTGACAGCAGCACTTTGAATAAATGGCAAACGATGTCCAATACTCCCACCAGCGAGAATGATGAGACCTTTGTTATTTATTTTGCTGTTCAAATCACACTTTCATATAGCTCAAATTTACAAAAAGTTTTAGAAATATTTCATGAGATTTTTGGGGAATCCAGCCACGACCACCCCGAAGAATCTTTCGTACTCAGGATAGGTGGCAAGTCAGTCTTAGGCCAATCAATGGCCAAAGTCGGGTCATCCCAACGAATACAGTACTCTGATTTTTGGTTCCAGTAATCGGTTGTTTTATATAAAACACTGGCATGCTCACTCAACACCATAAAACCATGAGCAAACCCGGGCGGAATCCAATGTTGCTCATTATTCTCTGCACTCAGCACCCTTCCGACCCATTGGCCAAAAGTTTTAGAACTCATACGCAAGTCTACTGCAACATCAAAAATTGAGCCATCACACACCCGTATCAATTTTCCCTGACTATTTTTAAGCTGGTAATGCAAACCACGTATCACGCCTTTTTTTGAGACCGAATAGTTATCTTGAACAAAAGAAATATCAGCGCCCAAAACTGAAACCCACGTTGACAAATTATGAGCTTCAAAGAAATAACCTCGCTCATCCCTGTGTATATCAGGCTCAATAATCAATACATCTGAAATAGCACTGGGGGTTATTTTCATGATCAATGGCTGTTATCTTCTATATTGGCTCAAAATTTGGAATAACCATTAGGATTCTTTGATTGCCAATTCCAACTATCTCGGCACATTTTTTCCAGATCATACTCAACTGACCACCCCAATAATGTTTGAGCAAGCGATGGGTCCGCATAGAATGCAGCGATGTCTCCATCCCTTCTGTCTATGAACTTATATGGGACTTGAATGCCGGTAGATCTTTCAAATGCATGAACGAGATCTAGCACGCTATAGCCTTTGCCAGCACCTAGATTTACAGTCAATGATTGATCGTTAGTCATCAAATAATTGAGCGCCTGAATATGGCCCTTGGCCAAATCAACCACATGAATGTAATCACGTACCCCAGTCCCATCATGGGTAGGCCAATCATTACCATAAATCGACAAATACTCTCTTTTACCCACTGCCACCTGCGTGAGATATGGCATTAAATTATTTGGGACACCAATAGGGTCCTCACCGATTAAGCCACTATGATGAGCCCCAATTGGATTAAAGTACCTTAAATATGCAACCCTTAGATCTGGTTCAGCTATCTCACAATCACGAAGAATTTGCTCACACATGTATTTCGTCCAACCATAAGGATTGGTTGACCCCAACCTCATCCCCTCTGTATACGGAATTGAGTTGCTGGGATGATAAACAGTCGCAGATGAACTAAAAACCAGCTTATTACAGTTATGTAGACCAGCAACTCTCAATAAGTTTAATAGCCCATTGATATTATTTTCATAATATTTCATGGGATTCTGAGCTGACTCACCAACAGCCTTATACGCTGCAAAATGAGTGACCCCTTCAATCGGATATTTCTTGTAAACCTTATTCAAGAAATGACTGTCACAAACATCTCCTTGCTCAAAGAAGATTTCTTGATTGGCAAGAGTTCGTATCCGCTCTAACACCAAGGGATTAGAGTTAGAAAAATTATCAATGCCGATGACTTGATAGCCTGCATTCAGCAATTCTAGCCACGTGTGCGATCCAATATAACCTGTTGCGCCAGTTAATAAAATCATGTTTACCGTTCAATTATTAGCAGCAATAGTAGTTGAAGTATGCGCAGCAATATAGCTTTTTACTTGATCTTGCCATGATGGGTATGCCCAGGATGGCGCAAGAATAGACAGCAACTGCTTTAACTTGGCGTTATTCATTCTTGAATTATAGGGGCGCCTCGCTTTTAATAAAGCATCTTTTGCCTGGATAGACAAAACATTTCTTATGTCTACTTTGATGGGCCACCCCATCAAAGATGCTTCTTCCACCAGAAATAATGCCAGTTCATGCCATGAAACCTCTCCATCAGGCACCGCATGATAAATCCCAGACTCCACTTCAGATAAGCACAGAATTCCTGCTAACTCAGCCAACCATACCGCAGAGGTCGGGACGCCAAATTGATCCGCAACAACTCGCAATACATCTAACTTTATCGCCCGATGTAATATTGTGCGTATAAAATTATCCCCTTCCCCATACACCCATGATGTTCGCAAAATAAAATATCTAGATAAGCTATTTAGATCAACTTCTTGAGTTGAATATTTCTCCAATAAAAAAGCTTTTTGTATTAACTCTTCACCAGCTAATTTACTTTGTCCATAGACGCTTAACTGCTCCGTCGGGCCGACTGGATCAGTTTCAAGATATGATTTTTGTTGCATATCTCCAAAAACATAATCAGTGGAGTAATGAATCAAAACCCCATCAGGAACATGAGCGATATATTGAGCCATCACATGAGGTGCTTGAGCATTAATGGCAAAAGCAAGCTCAGATTCAATTTCAGCACCATCTACCGAGGTATAAGCTGCCGCATTGATGATGCATTGCGGCTGATACTTATGCAGAACCTTCATAAGTGCGTTTTGATTAGATACATCACAATCAGAACGGCCCAAGAATATAACAGGGCGTCGTACACTTTGTAAGCCGACTTGCAACGCTTTGCCTATTTGTCCATCACGACCAAACACCAGAATGGGTTTACTATGGCTCAAATGCTGAAGGTAATAATCGGACATTGGCAATGTTAATAACTTGTTAATGAGTGATGTTATTTGTCACCCAATGACCATCAAGATAATCAAAACTCTGAACCCACTCTTGATTATCACAATACCACTCCACTGTCTTTTGCAGCCCAGATTCAAAGGTTTCAATAGGCTTCCAAGCAAGTTCGCGCTCCAACTTACTTGAATCAATCGCATAACGACGATCATGCCCTAAGCGATCTTTCACGTAAATAATTTGTGAGGCATATTGCGATCCATCGATTTTTGGTTTTAAGCGATCAAGAATGGCACAAATCGTCAATACCACTTCTAGATTGGTCTTCTCATTTCTACCGCCGACATTGTATGTCTCACCTAATTGACCAACTTGCAACACCTTAGCGATTGCCGTGCAATGATCTTTAACGTACAACCAATCACGAATTTGTTGACCATCCCCATAAATAGGTAGTGGTTTACCAGCGAGAGCATTGAGTATTACTAAAGGAATCAATTTCTCTGGAAATTGATATGGCCCGTAATTGTTTGAACAATTGATTGTTAAGACTGGCAACCCATACGTATGATGCCAAGCTCTCACCAAGTGATTTGATGCCGCCTTGGATGCTGAGTAAGGGCTACTTGGTTGATATGGATCAAGCTCCGAGAAACCAGACCGCAGAGGTGGTAATGATCCGTATACTTCATCGGTTGATACATGCAAAAACCGAAACTCTTGTTGGATATCGTTTGTTAATTCTGTCCAGTAAGCGCGTGCCACTTCTAATAAATTAAAAGTGCCGACTATATTGGTTTGAATAAAGTCATCAGGGATATTGATTGATCGATCCACATGTGACTCCGCAGCAAAATTTATAATGGCTCGAACCTGATGCTTCTTTAATAAAGATAAAACCAAATTGCGATCACCAATATCTCCCCGCACAAAAATATGGCGCTCATTTTTTTCTAGCGATTCAAGATTTTTTAAGCCTCCGGCATAAGTCAGCCTATCAAGATTGACAATGCCTTCAGCAGTTGGATTAGCCAACCAATCCAAGACAAAGTTGGCTCCAATAAAGCCTGCCCCACCAGTTACTAATATCACTTTAACCTTTAATAGTTAATACAGAAACTGCAAAGTATTTCATTAAGAAATTTTAGATGGGGTACAGACTAAAAATATATTTTTTGCCACAGGCTTGCATCTTCCAATTGTTGATATTTCGATAATTGAAAAACCATTTTCTTGAGCCAATTTACTAATTGAATTCAAATCAAAAAATTTGATTACGCCACCCAGCCAATTAGGTGACAAATGCTTAGGCCATAGATTAAAAATAGCCATCAGAAGATTTTTCAAATAACCATGGTAAGGAGTTATTATGATAAGTCTAGAGTTTTCCTTCAATATATTTTTGGAACTTTGAAAAACAATAGCAGGATCGTATAAATGTGCTATCACTTCCACGCAAATAATCGCATCAAATTTATTTTTGAAACAATTATCCTTAACATCATATATCGACATCTGCCTAAATGTGATGCTTGGGAACAACTCTGATGCACACTTAATTGCTTCCAATGAATCATCTATACCCATTACATCATAACCAGAGATGTCCAAAAAATTGGTCATATACCCGTTACCACAACCGAAATCTAAAATTGAATTCACCTCTCCATCGGGACAACTATGTAAAAAAGTCAGCAATTTTTTTGAATTGCCGGCAAAACTATGTGGGACAGACTTCGTCCATGGATAGCTAAATTTTCTGAATTTATTTATAACCATGACTATCTAAAAAATCTCTGTAGGCATATGTTAAGCCATCAACTATATTTACTTTAGGATTCCAGCCCATAGTTTTAAGCAGATCACTGTTCATCAGCTTTTTGGGTGCGCCATCTGGCTTAATTGTGTCATAAGTAATTTTTCCTTGATAACCGATTGTCTCAGCTATAAGCCGTGACAATTCTGCAATAGTGATATCTGAGCCATAGCCAACATTGATATGACTTTGCATAGGTTTTGTATGTTGATCGTAAGTTGACTTATCTAACGCCATCACAAAAAGAGAGGCTTCAGCCATATCATCAACATACAAGAATTCACGCATTGGCGTACCCGTTCCCCAAATTATCACTTCACCTAAATTACTCTCTTTCGCCTCATGAAAACGTCTAATCAATGCAGGAATCACATGACTATTTTCAGGATGATAGTTATCGCCATAGCCATAAAGATTTGTTGGCATTACCGAACGATAATCAATACTATGAGATTGACCATACTGACGGTTATAGCTCTCGCACAATTTAATGCCTGCGATCTTGGCAATCGCGTATGGCTCATTAGTGGCCTCCAACTTTCCAGTTAGAAGTGCATCTTCAGCCATCGGCTGCGAAGCCATTTTTGGATAAATACAACTTGAACCTAAAAATAGAAGTTTTTTAACCCCCGCATTAAAAGCTTGGTGAATTACATTCGCTTCCATCATCAAATTTTGATAAATGAATTCTGCCGGATAGGTAATATTTGCCTGAATACCCCCAACTTTCGCGGCGGCCAAATAGACCTGCTCTGGCTTTTCATCTTTGAAAAAATTGGCAACAGCTTGTTGATTACAAAGATCTAACTCTGCATGGGTGCGCGTCACAATATTACTAAATCCTTTAGCCCGTAATTGACGTACGATAGCTGAACCAACCATACCCCGATGACCAGCTACATATATTTTTAGGTATTTATTCATATAAAAAAGAATGTTGGTTGGTTACTTAATTTTCTATACCCACATGCACAGCATAGCCATGATTTTTTAATAAAGCATGCCGTTTAGCTTGATTCAAGTCATACGCCACCATTTCCTGAACCAGTTGATCCAAAGTAATCTCTGGCATCCAACCTAACTTGGCTTTAGCCATAGTAGGATCCCCTAATAAGGTTTCTACTTCAGTTGGGCGGAAATAATGAGGGTCCACTTTTACAATAACATCTCCTATCTTTAAGGCAGGAGCATTGCCCCCAGTAATGCCTGACACCACAGCAAACTCATTAACTCCCTGACCCTCAAATTTCAAAGTAATGCCTAATTGATCTGCACTTTTTGTAATAAATTCTCGAACAGAATATTGAACCCCAGTGGCAATCACAAAATCTTCAGGTTGTTCTTGTTGCAACATCATCCATTGCATGCGAACATAATCTTTGGCATGCCCCCAGTCTCTCATAGCATCCATATTACCCATGTACAGACATTTTTCTAAGCCGTGAGCAATATTGGCCAAACCACGAGTAATCTTTCGTGTCACAAAAGTTTCACCACGACGAGGGCTCTCATGATTAAACAAAATGCCGTTACAAGCGTACATGCCATAGGCTTCACGATAGTTCACCGTGATCCAATACGCATAGAGCTTAGCAACAGCATAAGGAGAACGCGGATAAAACGGTGTAGTTTCTTTTTGAGGAATCTCTTGAACCAAACCATATAGCTCAGATGTGGACGCCTGATAAAAACGCGTTTTTTTTTCCAACCCCAAAATACGAATGGCTTCCAAGATACGAAGTGTACCAACACCATCTACATCTACCGTGTACTCAGGCGAATCAAAAGAAACCGCCACATGACTTTGCGCACCCAAGTTATAGATCTCGTCTGGTTGGGTTTGCTGAATGATGCGTGTGAGATTGGGTGAATCTGATAAATCACCATAGTGCAACACAAAATTACGATGCTCAATATGTGGATCTTGGTAAAGATGATCCACTCGATTAGTATTAAACAATGAACTGCGACGCTTAATACCGTGAACAATATAATTCTTTTTAAGCAAAAATTCCGCCAAATATGACCCATCCTGACCAGTCACACCTGTGATTAAAGCAACTTTTTGTTGATTATTTTCAGTCATGTTTGAGTTTCTTCAAATAAATTTAAGTACGCCCATAAGTATCTTCAAACCGCACAATATCATCCTCACCTAAATAACTACCTGATTGGACTTCAATGATTTCTACAAATGTTTTTCCAGGGTTTTCCAAGCGGTGCTTGACCCCAATCGGTATATACGTCGATTGATTTTCTTCTAACAAAAAAATATTTTCACCATTGGTTACTCTAGCCAACCCTTTTACAACAATCCAATGTTCAGCACGATGATTATGCATTTGCATACTCAAACTAGCCCCAGGCTTAACAACAATTCGCTTCACCTGAAAACAATCGCCTATATCAATCATGTCAAACCATCCCCAAGGTCGAAAAACACGATGATTCGCAATAGTGTCTGATACGCTGTCATTTTTTAGTTGTATCACCACCTCCTTAAGGTGCTTTAACTTGTCAGTAGATGCCACTAAAATTTCATCAAGAGTATTTACTATTACCAAATCAGAAGTGCCCAATGCGACAACTCTACGATCGGGTGAATATATATACGTATTAGTTGACTGTAATGCGACACCTTGGCCATTAATACGATTACCCAAAGCATCCTTTCGCGATAAGTTAGCAACCTCACTCCAACTACCTAGATCACTCCATGCACCACTAAACCGAACAACGGCCACATTATCAAAATGCTCCATAACCGCATAATCAATCGATTCAGCACGACAAGCCAAAAATAATTCTTTATTTGGGCGCACAAAATCACCATCAATTTGAGCATCTTGCATAGCTGACCTAGAAGATTGATATATATCAGGCGCAAGCTTTAAAAGCGCATCAATTAAGACTGATGCTTTGCATAAAAATATCCCAGCATTCCAAAGGTAGCCCCCTAACAAAAGCATTTCTTTAGCACATTCTAACGGTGGTTTTTCTATAAAATTACTTACCGCATATGTAAATTCTGTTCCCGAATTTAAATAATTTAGATTACTACCTTGCTGTATGTAACCATAATCTGTACTTGGGAAGCTTGGTTGAACGCCAAATGTGACAATATAGCCAGCTTCGGCTGCTACAATCCCGGACTCTATGGTTGATGTAAATTTTTCCACATCTGGCACAAAGTGGTCAGATGGTAAAAATAATAACAAATCAGAAGGCAAAACTCCTGGCATAAAGGCAGCACTCGCCATTGCTGCAGCTGTATTTTTACTAACGGGCTCCAACAAAATGCTAGCAGCAGCAATATGACCACACTGCAGCGATTGCTTCAAAACATCTAAAACAAAAAATCGATACTCTTCATTCGTAATAAAGAGTGGTTGACCCATTTTTTTGACTCGCTCAACTGTCAAACTCAAAAGGCTTTGACCCCCAACTAACGGGACAAACTGCTTGGGAAAGCTTTCCTTTGATAGCGGCCATAAACGACTACCAACCCCACCACACAGCACAATTGGTTTAATAAGTTGTAATTTATTCATTAATAAATATTCTAAATGGAACTTATTTAGGCAATACAAATTTATTATTAAAAAGTATATCGGCTAAACAATTCTCAACACCTTGCTCCCAATCTAGCATCTCAATATAACCATCTTTATCCATTCTATAATTTAAGATAGATTCATTTTGGGGCACCGGCGCGGGTCTGCTGAATGCTTTTCCTGAGGCTGGGACAACCTCAATAGGAAATGACGCAGCTTTAATAATTTTTGACACATATTCAAATCGAGTGACACTTCCACCACTGTCTGCACAGTTATACAGCCCACTATTGCCATCATCCAGTAATTTTAAGATTCTAATTGCTGCGTTGTTTGCGCTGCAAGGCGTTCCACATTGATCTACATTTGCAAACATTGGCATACCATTATGATAACTACGCATAGCCTCTTTCAATCTATTTACAATGAAATTCTTATTTGATGAAACATTTGAACTATATAACCACCCCAACCTGATTATTAATGCATTAGGATTATTGATTAACAAATCAGATTCTGTTTTTAATTTTGCCTTGTGATAATTAGTTGTTGGAAAAGGCTCATCACTTTCTAAATATGGTGAATTTTGTTTGCCATTCCCATACACGCCAGCACTGGATATAAAAACGATTTTAATACCCGCCATATTTGCCGCGTCAAATAATTTCATTGGCAATAGATGATTATCGAAAAAACAATTTTTCGTATTTAGTTCGCAAAAATCAACATCTGTATTTGCAGCGCAGTATATTATTGCACTGATGTTATCAATAATCTTCAGCAAATCAATCAATGAAACATCTTGCAAGAACTGATGAGTTAAAGAACTAAATTTAACATTACGCAATATCAATTGCTTTTTAATTTCGGAACCCAATTGACCGGATGAACCCGTAAGTAGTATTTTCATAACAACTGAAACGTACTCAAATCAGCTGATATTGATTCCATAGGATCATGTGGAATACTTGCACAATTCATTACAACATTCAACTCAGATATACCTGTAAATGCGACCCAAATACAAGAAGGTACATGTAGACAACCATAATTTTCCGAGTCATTTAGTTCATAAATAAATTTTTTACCTGTCACTTCATTAATTAAATTAAATTTAACAGCACCAACTGGCACAAACAATTGCATGGACATCTTAAGGTGCTTTTTCCACCCCTTGGTCTCATGCTGATTTACTCTTGTAAAATATATTTCACCGAAATTTATTTTAGTTCCATCTATAGATTTTAGAGCATGATAAATATCACCCTTCTCATGTGATATTTTTTTTAATTTGATAAAGTAGGGCTCATTCATGCCCATGCTAATTTCTTTTGCTTAGCGATTTCAATATAACTGTCAATTTGATTTTGAGTAAAAACTTTCATGTCAATTTTTTTTGACTGATATGCAGCGTACCAACTGCCAACTTTTTCAATACAACTGTCATAATCCAAGGTAGGCTCCCACTTCATATAGGTCAGCGCTTTATCACAATTTAACTTTAATAAATTTGCCTCTTGGAATTTCAGTACATTACCAATCTGATAATAATTTGAATCGTTAGTTGTAGGAAAAAAAACGCTAAGCTTTTGAATTAACTCCAAAACACTTGTATTTTGCTCGGACTTAGGGCCGAAATTAAACGATTCTCCGCTTGATATCAGCCCATCATGCAACATTAATCCTAATAACATATAGCCACTGAGTGGCTCCAATACATGTTGCCATGGTCTTGTTGCGTCAGGATTTCTTAAATTAACGGGCTGCCCTGAAGCCCACGATTTTATAGCATCGACAACAATTCTGTCTCTTGACCAATCGCCGCCTCCGATAACATTTCCCGCCCGAGCTGTAGCTGATTTTACTGGGTGATCTTTATCATAATAAGATTTATAATATGAATTATATAAAAGTTCAGCAGCTGCCTTAGAGCCACTGTATATATCTTTTCCACCCAATTTATCAGTTTCTCTATAACCCCATATCCACTCCTGATTTTCATAACATTTATCGGATGTAATAATTACTACTGAACAGTTGAAACTGATATCTTTTAATATATCCAATAAATTAATTGTTCCAATAGTATTAGTAAAAATTGTTTCTCTAGGATTAATATATGACTCCGAAACAATTGCCTGAGCAGCTAAATGAAAAATAAAGTCTGGTTTCTCATTAATAATTACTGTTTTTAATTGCTCGTAGTTAGCAATATCGCCCCAAAAAGTATTAATATCCTTACATAAACCTAAATCATTGAAGTTTGAAGGTATAGTCGGCACATCTTTAGAATAACCAATAACATTCGCTCCAAGGTTATATAACCAAAATGTTAACCAACTGCCCTTAAACCCCGTGTTACCTGTTACTAATACTTTTTTATTTTTATACCTCTCAAACATCATAATCTAGTTCCAAACTTTCCATGGTGCTTTATTCTCATTCCATAAACCATCTAGATAAAATTTATCACGCAATGTATCCATAGGTTGCCAAAAATTATCGTGTTTATAGGCCACCAGTTGACCTATTGAGGCTACTTTTTCAAGCGGTTGCCTCTCCCAAATCGTCATATCATTATCTATATAGTCCAAAATAGATTTAGACAGTACAAAAAAACCTCCATTAATTCGCGTATCAGTAAAATCTGGTTTTTCAGTAAAGTTTGTAACCTGATTTCCAATGCCAATTTTCAGTGCGCCAAATCTTGAGGGTGGCTTTACAGCTGTTACTGTTGCCAACTTACCATGACAGCGATGAAAATTCATTAACTCATTAATATTTATGTCAGCTACACCATCCCCATAAGTTAAAAAGAATTGATCGCTCAAATAATCCTTAACTCTAAGAATTCTTCCACCTGTCATTGTTTCAGACCCAGTATCGACTAATGTAATCTTCCATGACTCAGCTGATTTTTTTTGATATTTAATTTGATTATTTTCAAGATCAATGCTTACATCAGCACGATGCAAAAAGTAATTGTAAAAATACTCTTTAATTACATATCCTTTATATCCGCAGCAAATAATAAAATCATTAAATCCATAATGAGAATAAATTTTCATAATATGCCAAATAATAGGCATGCCGCCAACTTCAACCATAGGTTTAGGCTTCAGATGCGTCTCCTCAGACAATCTGGTACCTAGCCCTCCGGCTAAAATAACAACTTTCATATAGCTCCAAAAATATGTAAAAATGCAAGCGAATTAAGGACAAATGTTTACTCAAAATATCCTGAAATTCAGTGCTGATTGTATTAGCAACTCTTTAAAAAAACTAGTGATATCGGCTTGAAATCGGACCCAAGAAAATGGAAAAAGATTTATATAAAAAAATGGCGGAGGTGCAATACCTACATTGGTGGTTTGCAGGAAGGAGAGCCATAATTAGCAAGGTAATTAGCAAAGCAAAACTTATAACAAATGCAAAAATTCTTGAAATAGGGGCTGGCACTGGTTCAAATTTAAAGATGCTTTCTAATTTTGGTGATGTTACAGCGTGTGAGTGTGATGAATATGCACGCGATTTTTGCAAAGATGCAAATTGGAAGACTATACTCGGCAGACTCCCCAATGAACTACCCACAAACATGAAATATGACTTGATATGTCTATTTGATGTCCTTGAGCATGTCAAAGAAGATACATACGCTTTGGAAAATATTAAACAATTGATGACCAATAATGGCCTGCTATTGATCACATGCCCAGCATATCAATTTTTATTTGGCAAATATGACTTAAGATTAGGTCACTACAAGAGGTACACATGCTCCGAACTAACTAAAACTTTAGTTAATGCAGGGTATAAAGTAGAAAAAAGTGGATACTTTAATACTTTTTTATTGCCGCTTATTATAATTTTTAGCATTTTTGAAAAACTTGGCTTTCAAGGTAGAAATTTAGGGTTTAATACCCCCCCAAAATATATAAATAATTTTTTGAAGATGATTTTTCTACTCGAGTCAAAAATTATTAATAAAAAGTTATTTCCATTTGGAACTTCAATATTAATTCAGGCTAAAATAGAAAATGTCTAAAAAAATTTCTTTAATATGCCCACTATATAATGAAGAAAGTTCCATCGATACTTTCTATTATTCAATTAATAAAACATTATCAAGATTAGATAATATTTTTTACGAAGTAATTTTTATCGATGACGGTAGCACAGATCAGACTATTGATAAAGTAAAGTCTATTCATCAGATAGATAATAGATATAAACTCATAGAGTTATCAAGGAATTTTGGGAAAGAGGCTGCTATTTCCGCAGGCATCGATGTTGCAACAGGCGATGCAGTTATACCGATTGATTCAGATTTACAAGATCCTCCTGAGTTGATACATGAAATGATTAATAAATGGTTAGGTGGGGCCGAAGTAGTACTTGCTAAGAGAATAAATAGAAAAACAGATTCTTTTTTTAAACGTCAAAGCGCAAATATTTTTTATAGTATTTGCAATCAAATATCTGACATAAAAATCCCAAAAAATGTAGGCGATTATAGATTATTAGATAGAGTAGTAGTAAATGCAGTCAAACAACTCGATGAACGAAATAGATTCATGAAAGGAATATTCTCATGGGTAGGTTTTAAGACTGAAGTAGTTAATTACGAGAGACCTCCACGTTCAAATGGTAAAAGCAGATTCTCTGCCACAAAATTATGGAGGCTAGCTCTAGATGGCATAACTAGTTTTAGTACTGCTCCCTTAAAAATATGGCTGTACATTGGTTTATTAATGTCATTAATATCATTTTTTTATGGAATATACATTGTATATTTAGCAACAGTGAAGAGTGTCACCGTGCCAGGATATGCATCAATTATTGTATCAATACTTTTCTTGGGTGGATTGCAGTTGCTAGGGTTGGGAGTAATAGGTGAATATATAAGTAGAATGTTTATAGAGACTAAAAAAAGGCCTCTTTATATAATTAGAAATTCATATGGAATTAAAAAATAGTTTCTGTATAAAAAAAATATATGAGTTATTAATATATACAATATTAAGTATTTTTTTTATATCGTTAACATCAGACATAAGTATTATTAACTTTAATAATACTAACTGGCTGATGAGGGAGGATTTTTCACCGGCCTTTTTGGGTTTACAATTTTATAATTTAAACAATTTTAGTTTACCAATAGGTACCAACGAACTGTATGGCAAATCCACTATTTTATACTCTGGAAGCGTGCCTATAGTCGCAATAATTTATAAACTATTAAACCCACAAAAAATATATAATCCATATGGCTTATATTTATTAATTGTTTATATTTTACAGTGCCACTCATTTTTATTACTAATAAAAAGAATTAGGCTAAAATACTATTCAATAAATACCGATCAGATACATGAAATTATATTAATTAGTGCCTTTTCATTATTAACACCAATTTTCATCGCCAATATATCTAACAATTTTAATTTACAGCCACATTTTTTATTTATATATGTATTAGGTTTTTCAATTATAAAAAGTAAAAGTGATATTAATAACATATATATCATTTGCCTAATATCCCTATTTTTTGATGCTTATATTGCACTTATTAATTTAATATGCTACGTAGGTATTGCATTATTAAATATAAAATTATCTAAAATAAATTACTATAAGAATATTTTATTTATAGTCATTTATTGCACATTCCTATATCAAATTGGATATATAGGGAATAACAATAACTCTATACCAGCTGATTGTTGTTGGGGTAGATATGGAATCAACATTCTTGGCTGGCTAGATGCCCGTGGTCAAGAGCAAAATTTTACTTGGTCAAGACTTTTTGGTGACATACCTGGTAATAATGGTTGGGAGGTAGGCTTTAACTTTATAGGTAGTATACTAATAATTAGTATACTATCAAATAAAAATCAGTTTATTAAATTAATTAATGAATTTAAAAAAGAATATTATCTTTATTTACTTGCATTATTAGCAATAACAAACTATATTAATGTAGGCGCAATAAGTTTTAAAGTTCCACTATTTAATACTTATATAGAAAATAATTTATTATCAATTTTTAGAGGATCAGGAAGATTTATTTGGCCAATAAATTATATTATTAGCGCAATCGCAGTAATAATAATAATTGACCATATTAAAAATATTAGTCAATATAAAAAATATATTATTATAATATCTCTTGTTTCATTCCAAATTTTTGATGCCTGGTCTGCTATTTATCACATTAAATCAAGATTTAGCAATAAAGAGATACTCTACAGTCAGACAATGATAGAGGATTGTATTAAATTTAATTGTAAATTTATTGGTTTTGATTCACCTCAAAACCACAAAAAAAAATATGAAATTATTGCATATACAGCACTAAAATCTAGCGTTGAAACTAATGCAGTATATTTAGCAAGGTATGATAGTATTAAATATAAAAATGATATTAGTAATATAATAAATAAAAATTGCATTAAAGATGATTATGAAACAAAAAAACACACAGCTATAATAGCTTTTGATAAAAAAGATTTAAATAAATTTTATATACAGGGTTGTAGTTTATTTAATTATGAAAATTTGAGTGAATATTCTTTTGCAGTATTTGAAATTGAGTAATTTTCCTCAATATTTTAAATATGTACACAAAGTATGAAAAGTAAGAATATTTCTTTTTTAATATTTGCAAATCTTCTATTAACTTATTAAGTATTAGTGATTTTTTAGTACTTACACCCCCTATTTTCATCTTATATAGATATCTATCAAAATAGTGTAGTTTGTAATTACCTGAAAAAATTCTTAACATATAATCATAATCGCTAGATATCTTATATGATATGTCGTAGTTTCCAATTTTTTTAATAACAGTTTTTCTTATTACCAATGTTGGATGAGGAGGAATCCAGCCTAGCATAATATTTTTGTATTTAGAGGATTTCCATAATCTGTATTTTTTCCCATTTTTAATAAAAATTAAATTTGACCACATAATATCTGGTTTATTTTGACTAATTTCTTTAGATATAGTATCTAAAACATTTTCATCATAAAATTCATCATCGGAGTGCAATAGCAAAATGTAATCGGCACTACATAGCTTATAACCCTTATTTAAGGCATCGTAGATGCCAAAATCTGGTTCTGAAATAAATATAATTTTATACTTGTTATTTACTGTTTTTTTATAATTATTAATAATGTCAATTGTTCTATCTGAACTCCCGCCATCTATAATAATATGTTCAAAATCAATATAGCGTTGTTCGTATACAGATTTTAAAGCATTAGAGATATTACTCTCTGAATTATATGATGCTGTAATGATACTTATTTTACACATTCAATACCTAGAGAATTTAGCCAACGATCATATATCTCAATGTCAGCTAGTTCACTCATAAATTTTGAATCGCCATAATAGGCTCGCCTAACTCTAGTAAAACCCATCTCTAATAGAATAGATTCCAACTCTGTGTAAGACCATAACCATTCATGTTTTGAATTGGTAAACAAATACTTTACGCTATTAATAAAACCAGCTTTAGATTGCATATAACCTAGACCAGATTCATTTAAAAAATCACTTATATTTTCAGAATCAGTATATTTATTTAATATAAATTTGATATCAGGAATTACAAATCTAAACGTACCATTTGACTTTAAAAGCCTCTTGATTTCATATAATGCAATAAAGAAGTCATCTCTTGTTAAATGCTCTAACATATGTGAACAATATATGACATCAAAACTATTATCATCGTATTTTAGACCCTTGACTATATCACCATAATTAACTTCTTTAGGAAAACAAGGTAGATTTTTTATTAATTTATTAATAATTGGTATTCGAGACAAAGTCAAACTTAGAGATGAATCTATGTTTATGCCATTTTTTGTTATGGTCAACCCACAACCTATATTCAAGATACTAATCATTTTTTATAATATCACTTATGTAAGTAGCAAGCAATTTATTACCTAATATGTTTGGATGTATTGGATCACGATACATTTCATTTGAAATTTTATCAAAATTAAATATTTTAATGCCACCATTAACCCTCTTTAACTGAGAAATTTCATCTCTAAAATTGTAGCCATTAATTAACTCATTTCTGTTAGGATACAATATAATGTATATTGAATCTAAATTAATTTTTTGTATAGTGTGCTTCAGAAAAATTTGCCAATTGATATTAGGGCTAGTATTTTGATATAAATCTTGATAATTACATTCATAATCAATTACATACTTAGTTAAAAGATAATACATTAAAAAATCAGGCTTTTGAGTTGGATGATTTTTTTCACAATCCCACCTTGATTTTTTACCAAAATCACCAGAATTTAATATAAAAATAATTTTCTTATTATTTAAATTTAAATTAAGCTTATTTAGATATATTAACTCATTCTCAAAAGCCCAACTACCAGCTGCGATCGAAAATACAGGTATTGAGGTTATATCCTCTAAAATCATACCCACTCTATTCATTTGTTTTGTATTATTGCCTCCGTATACTATGCTGTCCCCAATCAGTAGTATTTTATGTTCATCATTATTTATATAGTCACTCTTTGCAATCATTCCATAATTATTAATAAACCATTCATTATTACCAAAAAAAATTCCGCTTTGATTTTTTTTAAAAAAATATCCTGCTTCATCACTTTTTTCATATAGAGGAAAATTATCTAAGTCCAATAGCCGAGAGGTCAACTCTAGACTAACTATTGATATTATTAATATTAGCGTTAATTTCTTCACTATTCAAATCAATCATAAATTCATAGAATGCTAGCAATATTGCATACTTCAAACCACTGTTACCATCTAAAAAACCCAGTCTGAATATATATACATATATAAATTTTAATAATGGTCTACAAGGTAAATTATAAGCAATTTTTTTTAACCACCTTCTACGCATTGTGGAATTACAAAGTAAATCGGACGACTTATAGCTATAATTATCCATATTCGTTGATTCTAGTTTTGCGTAGTTACAATGACGTGATATCCAATTTATAACTCCCTTTGAAAAGTTATAATGTTCAATTGGTCCTTTCAATAGACCAACATGGCTTGCATCAATATCTTCTCGTTGACCATGTCCTACCATTTTAAATTTCAGCTCATTTGTCAAGCCAAATCTAACCTGGTATGCTGGATACATTCCTGAATACTTAAGCCATTTTTCACGCCAAATCAATTTAAAGGGTATTTTATATGCTTTATAAGTTTTGGCTGACTTAGCTATAAACATTAATTCATTTTTTAATTCGCTTGTGACCACCTCATCAGCATCTAAATATAGGGTAAATAAATTTTTAATAGCGCAATTTTTAATAGCAAAATTTCTTTGGTCAGCATAATCCACAAAATCATTATGAAATACTTTCACCCCAAACTTTTTAGCAATTAGAATAGTATTATCAGTACTTCCAGAATCAATTAAAATAATATCATCAGACCACAAAACAGATTCAATGCATTTTTGTATATTATCTTGTTCATTATTTGCAATAATTACAACACTTATTGGCAAATTATTTATATTCATTTTCAATACCTAAAAGAAATTTTTCAATACAAGCTAACTGAGTAAGAGTAGGATTTGCGCAACCAATATTACTAAATATACTAGTACTAACACAAAATAAGTTATTAGTGCCTCGTACGAGAAAATTTTGATCAATCACAGAATTACTCTTAGTATCACCTAAAATTGTTGTGCCATAAGCATGGTAAATATTTTTAACAAACTTAGGTTCATCATAAAAATTAATTTCAAATTTCTTATTAGGTAAATCCTGATAAGCTTTCTTAAATTTTTCTATCACACATTTAATATTTTTAATATCATCTGATTTGACGGACCAATCAATATTAATCTTGTTAATATCAAAAAAATCTTTTTTTTCTGACAAAGATATTTTGTTAAAAATATTTCTTTGTTGGGTAATATCTATGCTAACCAAAGTTTCTGACCTTATACCCAAAAAAAGTACTTTTTTAATCATTCGGTAGTAAATAAGTAAAAAAAAGTCCATAAATGCATTAAACAATAGAATTAAGGATATTTTTTTACTAATTGAATTACTAATCTTTAATGCCCATTTTAGAATATCAACAATACTGAATTGTTCATTTAACTCAATAAAATGTACATATGCAGAAAAAACTGATTTATTAATACCATTTATTTGATGTTCATATCTTACAGACCTCATTATTCCATTTTTAAATCTATTTAAGAATAATAGTCTATGTTTAAACTTCAAATAAGTAACTTTACCAAATACAACGGATAAATGGTCAGAGAGACCGACACCTAATAATTCATTTTTATTTAAATTAAATTTTTTGTTTAATAACAATAATAATCTTGTAGATTCAAGTGCCCCGCATGCAATTATAAATTTTTTTGCAATAATTTTCTTTGTATTACCAGATTTAGATTTGATTAATATAGCACTAATTTTTCCATCATGCATTTCAAAATCAACACATGACGAATTGATATATAAATGCTTTCTATAACTATCAATATATTTAAATAATCTTTTTCTAAATGGTAGCCACTTTGTGAAAATAGGGTAGAAATCATTTCCAAAAATATTTATTTTTTTATCTTGATATTCTGAAATTTTTTTATCAAATAGCTTAGACTCAACTATGTTACAGAATTTAAAATATTCAAGATACGACTCAAAGATTAAATTTATATTGTTGTTAAGCGCACAACTGTAATCATGCTCACTAAGTCTATATAGCTGACCACCCCATATATTTGATGTTCCACCAACACCAAAGTGTCTACCAAAATTTGCACCATCATAATTATTATTTGTGTCTACAGTATTATTATGAGTAGACTTAAAATTACCTAACTCAATAATAGATAATTTTTTATTTTTAATATTGTTTGATAGGTATAAACCAGCTAAACCAGCACCTATGATGCAGATATCATATTCTTCATAAATATTATTATGACATTTTTCAAGATCAATTATCATAAAATATTTTTTAATTTACATGATATGTGGTCTGCATAATCAGGCGTAATACGATTATGTGTAGGTAAAAAAATCACATTATCCTCAAGAAACTTAAAATTATCTGTACATCCTTTAATATTTTTAAATTTATCATACTGAGCACAGTTTGGGTAAATTGACAAGCCAACATCGATATTAGCTTTAATAATTTCTTTGTACTTACTATTTCTATTTTTTACGATAATTGGATAGTTAATGTAGCATGAGCCATGCTTGACATTATAATTTGATTCTGTAGCAACTAGATTATCAATAAAAAAATTATTATATATATTTGATATTTTTTTTCTGTGGTTATTATCTATTGATATATTTTCATACTTTTCATTCCATTCACTAAATGCCATATCATGTGGCTTAGATTCTAAACTTATATCAATTGCTTCAGTTTCCAATCTTGGTATTTTAAGTTGGTAAATATCGTCATTATTTTTAACTCGATATTTAATATATGGAAAGGTAATAAATTGAAATATGATATTTCTTGTTGCTATATCATACCTAGATATTTTATATATTTGCTTGATATAGTCAATTTTATTTAAATTTTTAAAATTCTGAGATATTAATTTAATATAATTATGAATTTTTTTGTTAGATGTTATTACAGCTCCACCCCAAAAAAAATTCAGCTGCTTATAACCAGATAAACTAAATATTCCAGCATCACCTATATTACCAGCATAAGTTGAATCATATTTACCACCAAGAGATATTGCGCAATCTTCAAATAGGTATACTTGATTTTCTGTGCAAATTTTTTTAATATCAATAATTTCATTCTGCATAATATGATAATGAGTTATCAATATGCAAGCTGCACCTTTTACATTATCATTGATAATATTTAAATTTAAATTTGTTGAAGCTATATTACTATCAATAAAATATGGCTCACCACCGGCTAATATAACAAGATTTATGACATCTGGTATTGTATACGGCGATAGTAGCACTTTTTTCTTTTTTGTATCATCAATAGCAAATTTAATAAGTAGATAGATCCCCATTCTCGCTCTACCAAAGAATAATGGATCACATATTAATTTATAATCATTAATAAATTTATTTATTAGATTATCTTGATCAGATTTTAATTTTGTAAAAAAAAATTTATTATAGTATATATTATTTATGATTTGTTTAGGCTGAGTCTTCATTTTTACTGATTTCTATTGCAGGATTTCCACTAACAATTATGTTATGTGATATGTCTTTATATACGTAACTACATGCACCAATGATAGCTCCTTGATGTACTGTTACACCATATGATATGAATGCATTTGCAGCCACCCACACATTTTTTTCAATTATTACATCCCCTATGTATAGCTGAAAATCCTTTGACATAAAGTCGTGCGTAGCAGTGCATATATCTACATTTTGACTAATATTAACATTGCGGCCTATACAAACTTTGCCTACATTATATATATTTACATTTGGCCCTATTCCACTATTAGCATCAATGATTAAATTCCTGGGTGACCATATCTTACATGATGGATATATTTCAACATTTTTAGATATTTTAGCACCCATCATTTTTAATATTAAATTTCTCCATGAAAATAAAAAATATGGTGTATACCTAAAAAATAATATATATATTATAAACCAAATTAACCTATAAATCTTATTTTTATATGTTATATTGTATCTATATTTTTTAACCATATATATTAATCAATTGATTTATATAAATTTAGTAATTTATTTGATATAGATTTTAAATCATATTTTTTTGATAAATTATATGAATTAAAACCTTTTTCTTTTAGGTCTGATGATAATGCTTCTTTTAGTGCATTTGTAATATCTTCAACAGTACTATTCACCCACCACCCAGCATTACTATCTTTGATCTCGCGCCATGGTGTATTTACTGTAGTGATAACAGGCAAAGCCAACATCATAGCCTCAAGTATTACATTTCCAAAATTTTCAGAATATGATGGCAGAATGAATAAATCAACTTCAGACATTAATTTATATTTTTTCTCACCATACACAGCACCCAAATATTTGATATTATTTTTTTTTGTATTATCAATAATTTTTTCTATTGGGTAATTGTCATTATTCGGCCCCGCAATTAATAATGTCCAGTCTGTCGTATCGATATTAGACCACGCTTCAATTAATAATTTAATTCCTTTTTTTTCATGAATTCTGGACATAAATAAAACTTTTTTATTACTATAATTATTTTTATTATTTTCATAAACCACTTCATAATTTAATGAATTATGTATTATATGTATATTTAAATTATATCCAAGAGATTCAATATTATTTTTCTCTTCAATCGAAGTTGCAATCACTGTCTTTGCATTTTTTATAATCATATTTTGATATAAAATTAAAGCAATTTTCTTTATTACCATTTTTTTAGACAATGACCATGGTTCCAACATACCCCTGGGCTGAAATATAATTTTTGTTTTATGTATTCTGGCATAAATATATGTTATTAAATATATAGGCAACCACATTCCATGAATGTGAATTATATCTACTTTTGGCAAATTTAATAATATTTTGTATATTTTAATTGGAAATATAAACCCTATTATATTATTTACAATATTTATTTTGCTAATTACTTTTTTATTTATTGTTCCATAATTCTCCTCATTTTTCATTTTTACACAACACAAGAATAATTCTATACCATTATCCTCAGCCATCGCATTCAATAATTCTACAACTGATTGCGATGGTCCTCCAGACGATAAATGTATATCGCTAATCACATGGGCCACTCTAATTTTAGACATAATTGGCACTGACTTCATCAATCCATTTTTGCCAGCTTGTTTTTTTATTTTCTTGATCTAACCATTGTTTTATTGGAAGATCAAATCCTGTTTTTTTTCTTTTTATTAGATCTGTTCTAATTTTTTTGTGTACACAATTTATTAAATGAGATTTATCCTTTGATCTAGATATATATTTTTTAATATCATTAAATAAAAATGAGTCTATATATGGCGTTCTAATTTCAACACCATGTGCGCTGCTAGCCCAATCTGCATCCTTCAGTAACTGGTTTTTCATATACATATATGATTCCAATAGGCCTACTGATGAATCATATTGATATGTTCCAATAATTTCATTTATATATTGATCAATTGAAAAATTATTCATATCTACAATTTTATCTGCCAAAGAAATTGCAGAAGCTATCGAGGTAATAGATCTTCTTATAAGATAAACTTCATAATTGCTAATTCCATATATATTAAAATCATTGATTCTTTTATTATTTAATTTTTTTGCTATAGTAAACGTCAAATTCTCTAATATTCTTTTACACACTGGTACTTTATTTAAGTTTTTTAATATTTTGACAGCTCGTGGTACTCTAGAAAACGTATCATAACCTGAGAACAACTCGTCTCCACCAACCCCAGATAATGCAACTTTTATGTTATTTTCTCTTGCAACTTTGGAGGCTATCCAATTATTTAAGCCATCCATACTTGGTTGATCCATGTCACTTAAAAATTGATATTTATATGATATGAAGTCATTTTTTGTTACATTATGTACAATATGTTTGAAACTTAACTCTTTTGCTAATTTATTAGCTAGTGAAGTTTCATCAGCTATTTGGTTTGGATATTCAGTATTTGTTATTGTTATAGCATAAACATTATTTGTATATCCAGACTCTCGTATCATTGATCCTAGTGCTATCGAATCCACACCTGAAGACAAAAAAATGGATATGGGGACATCTGATGTTGTATGCGCCTTAACTGACTCTAAAAGTGATAGAGTAGACTCTGCAGAATTACAAAATTTAGCACTAGCACTATGAGAATCTATCCAATTATCTTCCAAATAATGCCACTTATATTTTTTAAGCACATTATAGGAGTACGTCATGTATGTACCTGGCTCTACAGCCAGTATATTTTTGTACCATGTAAAGGGCTCTGCAACACTACCCAAATAATAAAACCCAAAAACACCCTCGGGTGACAACTCCATATTAACTAAATTACATTTTTTAAAATAGCGTATTTGAGATCCGATTATTAAACCATTTTGGGTAATTGAGTAATATAGTGGCTTAATACCATACGGATCCCTTGCTGCAAATACAACATCACTTTGAATATCATATATAACAAATGAAAACATGCCTCTAAGTTTATGCAATATTTTTTCTTTGTACTTGATATAACCTTGTAAGATTACTTCGGTATCTGAATTTGTTTTAAATTTTAGGTTGCAATTAATTAATTCATTTCTAATCTCTTCATAATTATATATTTCACCATTAAAAACGATGATGTAATTTTTACAATCAGAGTACATTGGCTGATTTGAGTTGGCATTTAAATCTATTATCGAAAGCCTAGCATGCAGTAGTTCAAAATTTTTATGATTAATATAGCCCAAATAATCTGGGCCTCGTTGCTTGAGCAAATTTGATATACCTAAACGACTTTCTAAAGAAAGCTTATTCTTAGTAAAGTTACAGAAAAAACCACACATTATATCTTTCTCAAAGTAATTTTTCTCTTACACAAGGACCAATGATAATTAAAATCATTAAGGTAAAATAAATTATTATACAGATTGACAATCTTAGCCTCTGTATAAACATCTGTATATTTATTGGATGGAAATATAATACTAAAAAATTCATTTAATAGCTTATTTTCTATATCAAACTGATAATATTCTTCATTAGAATTTTTCATATATAAGATACCGTTATTCAGACATATCATATTAGTATTGTGCATTCTACAATTACTTCTAGAGTACTTCTTAAGAGTATCATATATTTTTCCCTTACCAGAATAGACAGGAATTATAATAGGCTTATATTCAATACAATTAAAATTATAACTCTGGTTTTCAAATTTAAAAAAAAGTCGCCCATTATATTTTTGACAAATCATATCATAGCTATAATTATGTGCATACGCATTGGTATTAATGCATAGATAAATAAATATCAATTTTATTAATAATGTAATTTGCTGAGATATTTTGAATACAAAAATTATTTTCACAAGACTCTTTCATGCAAAGCGAACAATGTACATCATTACGTATGTTATCAGCAAATCTTGGCTCCCATAAACCATTCTGATCACGCGAGGAAAAAATATTTATAGAGTATTTATTAAGTAGGGCAGCAATATGTATTGGGCCTGTGTCTACACTAACCATTAAGATAGAATTATGAATTATACTAAATAAATCAAAAATATCTGTTTTACCAATTAGATTAATCACTCTAGGAGAATCAATATTAGTTTGACCTAAGTCATATTTTGAGGCAGCTCCAATTAAAACAACATTAATATCACTATATTTATTTAAAATATGATTAATAATAATTATAAAATTATTCACATCCCAATTCTTAGACTTCATATTTGAAAATGGGCAAACGATAATATACTTACTTTTTAAACCACAAGGCTTACCACCTAAAGATATGATATTTCTTATATAATCATAATAATTACTATTATAATTAACAACTGACAATAATCTATCGGACTCATACTGATATTTAATTCTTATATTAGCATCATATATTACAGGCTCAACACTATCATAATTATTAACACCACATATATATTTAAAGAAAAATTTATCTCGTTTTTGTGATTTTTTTGAGAATCTCGTAGATAGATTATATATATATTTTATATTATACTTTTTAATAAATATGAACAAACTAATTAAACTAAATAAAAATGAATAACCATCGTAAATTAATATACACCTCTCAAATATATCTAATTTCATTAGAAAATTAATAGCGGAATTATTACTATTAGTAAGTAAATATAACTTGTCAGAACTGTGCTTATTAGATATTGCATGTATAGCTGGGATGGCAACTATGCTATCGCCTAAATGGCCAACTCTATATACTAATACGCTCATAATATTCTAATTAAATTGTTTGTAGTTACGCTATATTCAAATTTTTTAATTTGACTAGGTATTTTTAGTTTTAGCATTTTGAGATTATTAATTGCATACTCTGTACTTTTTATAAGAGATTGTAAATTACAATCTTCAAATACAAGATTTGAATCCAAATCTGAAACTAGATCATCAGAGCATCCACATTGATTTGAAACAACAGGGACAACATTGCATGACATAGCCTCATTAATTACTAGTCCCCAGGTTTCAAAAATACTAGGTAATATAATAATATCTGCACTATTATAGATATCTACGATATTACTTTGATTAATGAACCCTATATTTTTTACTCTAACATTTTTACGTTTCAAAAATTTAATTCTATTGTTAACCTGATGTGCTAATGGTCCATCCCCAACCATTGTCCAGACAATCTCGTTAAATTCACAATTAATTTTTTCTGCTAAATCTAAGAATATAAGTGGATTCTTCCTATCTACATATTTACCAACAAAGATTATATTAATATTCCCTTTATTCGGAATAGCATTTGATGATATAAATCTTTTATTATCAATAGCATGTGGCGAGTATATTAATTTTGAATCCTTGATATTAAATATTTTATACAACCTCTTATTAGCAAGGCCAACATATAAAAAATAATCAACAAAGCTAAAGTAAAATTTCAAATAGAAATTTTTAAGTGCATTTCTTAATCTAGGATTGTAAGATCGGTAATTAGAGTCGCCACGAATTAATATTTTAATACCTTTAATTTTGCAAATAATAGCAATAAGCATACAGTCATAGTAACCCCATCCAGGTATTAAAATTGAATTAGGATTTAGCTTATTTATAAGCTTAATAAATGAAAAAAAATTGATTTTTAAGAATTTTTTATCTAAATCGTATGTTTTAGTAGATAAAAATGAGTATTGATAACCAGACAATAAATCTATATCCCATTTAACAGCGGTATTGAATTCATCATCAAAAAAAGCACCATTAACTCCATTAGCATATAGATATAAAACATGTGACTCAATGTTGCGTGATATATCAACCCAAAGGGGACTATAGTACTGAATTGGATGTGTACTTACTATCAATAACATGGCCAAAATACTTATATAAAATATTAAATGATACTAACATTAATTGAAATTTAATAAACTGAGATAAGATTATAAAGTCTAACTCAATAGCAAATATTATGTACAATAGGCTAACATATAGAAACGCTGATATAATTATATTACTATTGCGCCTCACATAATACATTATTAAAATAATATAACTATAATATAAAAACAAAAAAAATGCAATGCCAATTTTACCATAAGCAAATATAAATGGAATAACTGGATTAGTATTATAATCCTCAATTGGGTAACCGTAAAAATTAGAAAATATTTTATCTAACGATATAAATTGTTTATCATCATCAAATATTAATTGATATATAAAGTTGGGAACTGTAGCTTGAATGATTAAATTATTTATAAAATCACCAGTATATCTACCATAAATTTCTACACTATAAATTGTATATGCTATAAATGAAATCTCAGAGTCTCTACCATAACCTGTTTTGATAGTATAAAGTACATATATCACTGAAATCGCCACTAAAATCGCGCTAAGATAAGTTGCAGATGTTTTATTTTTGACATACTGATGATAAATCATTAATAATACGTATAATAAAAATATTTTTGAATTAAATATATATAGTCCGGAAATAATATTTAGCAGACTAATGATCGTGTATTTATTTAATTTAATATTAATGAAAATCGTTATTATGATCAAGAAAATATATATTTCACGCAACACATGAAATATATATGAAGTCTGAGCAAACTTAAGTTTTACTAAAAAAAATGTTGGTACAAATAAAATTATAAGAAGTAAATTTATGCAGCTAAGAAAGAAATCCGAATTACCCCTAATCAAATTATAACTAATATTTCCAACAAATATAGAGGGTATTACTTTGTATAAAAAAAAGTATGTAATTGCAATAAAATATTGATCTTCACTATAAAATTTATCGCCAACGTAAATATCTGAAACTGAATATATAACAGATACAATAAAAATTGTTACACATGCATATATATTATTATTTTTTCTTAGTGATATACTTATCATAGATAATTAGAATTGATGATGATATGATTAGCGTATGTACGAATGCTGGTAAAATTTTTGTAATAGACTGTTCAATTAGATAAAAATTGAAAAATAATGAAAAATCGATAGATGGAATTAAGTTGTGTTTTGCGAAGTTTGTATACATTTTATTTATTAGTAGGCTTGTGATTATACCTAGTAGTATTATGCCGACTCCAAAATCAATGTATAACTCTGCTACATAGCCTAAACCTATTGAGTTTTTCTCAACATCAATTACATGATAATTATTTAGATAATTATTTGTCCGCAATGAGTCATTAATTATTGGTTTATCTGTGTATAAAAAACTTGGCATTAATAATCTATTTATGCTATCCAACGTAATACTACCATATTCAAAATCATGAAATGATGGTACATTTTGTATGCATTGTGAAATAAATTCAATATACCCCACTCTGTCGATTATTTTATCCACTAATGATGTTAAACTAGTTTCTGGAATTAATACAAAACTATTATATATATAATCCAACTTGGCTATTAGATCAAGATTGCTAATAGTGTATTTGAGCAATATTTTATTCTCAAACCACAGGTTGGTACTAACAGCCAGAATTATAATACAGGGGAAAATTAAATTACTAACATTTTTATTAATATTTTTTGATGAAATTGCACACGCTAATGCAATTAGCATTACATTTTTAAATGAAGAGTTTCCGGATATAACAGATAAGATAATGTCAAAAACAATATAAAAAATTATTAACTTATATTTGTAATTACATGCCATATCCATAAACAATATATAAATAATAAAATAAGTTGCTGTTATTATAACATCTAACACCCTGCTATATTCCGCTACCAAAAATTTTAATCTTGTAGCAAATAATATTATTTCGCAAATCAAAAATAATAAAAAATATTCTTTTACATTTAAATTATTTATATAACACCAATTATTACGTATTGGCTTAAAATTATATATTATCGGCAAAATAAATAATGATGCCAATATTATAGATATATTAATGTAGTATGACTCTTGATAAGACTGTATATTAAGTAGAAAATTACTAATAGGTTTAATGTATATTTGCGTTGCAATAGATACTATTGTTATAAAAAAAAATCCAGTTATTATATTTTTTTTAAATCTTCTATATATTAACAATATTGTATATATGATAAAAAATTTTGCAGTTAAATCTAAGATAATATAATCTAGCATATAATTTTATCAATATTTTCTTTAATATCATTATTATTAAATTCTTTTTCCAAACTATTTTTAGCATTTATAGATAAATGACGCCTTAAATTATTATTATCGGCCAATAATAATATCATTTTTGTTAGTTCACGTGATGAAATTTCATTACCACAAAGCCCATCAATATTATCTCTAACTAGTTCCTCTAATCCACCAACTTTAAATATAATACTCGGCAAACCATGTGATTTAGCCTCAAAGATCACATTTGCTGATGGTTCATCATATACTGAAGGACAAATGTGTATATCTGATTTTTTATAAAATTCTGTTAAGTTTGATGTAAATTGCTTATAACATAAATTATTTGGATATTTATCAACCAATTCAGCTATATTATTTGTTATAAGACCTGGTTTATTTACTTTATATCCTGGTTCAGAGCCAATGATATAGAAAAAAATATCATCTCTGTAATTTAATATTTGATTGATTGATTTCAATAATAGATGCAAGCCCTTTTCTTTTGTAATTTGACCTACAAATATTACACTTGTTAAATTATTTGTTTCAGCAAATTTTTTATTTAATTTAGTATTGCATGAATCTACAAAGTTTCTAATTACAGACGATTCGACACCATATAATTCATTTATTTTATTTTTTAAAAAGTAACAGTTACAAAAAATAACATTTGATGACTTTATAATTAACAAACTAATAATATTATTTATCGAATTATGCCTAGGGAGCTCATCTCCCGCCCTAAATACTAATTTTATTTTGCATAATTTAATAACAATTAATGCATAAAATGTAAATATACTATTTCCGGTTAGGATAATATCAATATTATTTTTTTTATGTATTTTATAGATATTAAAGTTGGTTAATAAAAAAGAGGCAATATTAATTAAAAGTGTTTTTGGCTGCTTTATAAATAAAGAGTAACTCCATATACTACCAAATATTACAGGATGGAATTTTAAATTATATTTAATGCAATACTCTTCAATGTAATTACCCCATTTATTATGTCCAAAAATAATAACATCGTGCTTACTTGATAAATATTTTGCAATTAATAATAATGCTTTTTCTTGTCCGTATATATTTATTCCTGGCACAAATATTGCAATACGTTTACCCATAAAACTCTACATTATTCTTAATGATTTTTGCAGGATTTCCACCTATCATCACATTATTTGGAAATGATTTTGTAACTACACTTCCAGCTGCCACTATACAATTATCCCCAAGCGTCACACCCTTTAGAATAATTGAGTTCATACCTATCCAAACATTTTCCCCAATTATTATTGGTTTGGTTTCTGGATTCTCTATACCATAAGTGTATGTTTTATGAAAATCATGATCTAATATTGTAACGCCAAATGCAATTTGAGTTCCTCGCCCTATTGTTATTTTCGACTTGCAAATAATTTTATTATCTCCTGAGGTTGAGACATCACCATTAAATGTAATACAACCCTTATCTAATAGCCAAACTAATGTTCCAATTCCAATTTGGTTAAATCCATTAATAATTAGTTTAGATTCATCCTTCATGTATATTTTACATTTTCTAGCCCACCCCCAAAAACTACTATTTTCAGTACCTAGAACTAAGAAGCCATGGTTATCAAATATTATTCGAGCTGTTTTGTGTATGTAAATTTTTGTTCTATATTCAACATATGCTGGTAAATAAAAATATGACCTAGATATACTTTTTAATATCAAATTAGCTTTAAATAAAAATAATACAGTTTTAAATAAATTTAAAGGTAATGATAATCTTAAGTGACTAGTTGGATTTTTCATTTATTACCAAAATTCCTTCAGTTACAAATAGACTGGATGGCGAAAAGTCTACATATTTTTTAATTATTAAATTATTATTTTTTACATATTCATCAACTTTATTACACAAGTTTTTAATTTCCCCATCCTCTCCATCTGATGAATTTGCATCCGTATTATCAATATATAGTATGCCACCAGCTTTAAGCCTGTCAATATTATTTAAAAAAGATTGGTATCTACACCTTCCATCTATTAATATAATATCAAATAATCCAAGTATATTTGGCTTTACATAAGCCTTGTCTTCTTCTGCATATACATAATTATAATTTTTATATTTTTTTGATTCGATTGTTCTTTTAACTGTATCAAACCATTCTTTTGAGTGCTCGATTGATGTGATTTCACAACCATTCTTAAGAAACCACACAGTAGATCTACCTGACCCAAATTCTAAAACTCTTACATTATTACACTTTCCTATATATCTTTTAATATCAGCTGTAGCATCCCAAGATATCCACGGTATATTAAAATTAACGTTAAATCGATTTAAAATATACGTTATTACGGATTTAGTTAAGTTAACAAATGGAAATCTACTATTTATAAAATTATCATTTCTGCTATGCAATCGAGACAACCTATCATCTCTACTTCTTAAAAGCCAATTGAATATTTTACTCATCCCTACCACCAACTCCGATCAGATTTAATAACAACTTATTATAAATAATAAAAATTGTAACAATTAAAATTATTAACTCAGAAAATAACTTTTCTATTATATTATATTCTAATGATATTTTGTAATGAATTAGCAAGGCAATGGCTATGCATAAATTTTTCATTAAGATTGTCATGGCATTAATAACTTTATTTTTATGCAGTATATATAAACTATGGATAAAATACGTACTTTGAATTACTATACTAGTAATTAAATAATATTTTATATCTGCGTATATCGTAGAAATAGCAATTATATTAATAATCCCATAAATAGAATCTATTTTAGCCAGCCTAAACATTCCCAAGCTATAAACATATATCATTCCAATGATGCTCATAATACTAGACAATGCCGCCAAAACAGAAAGCTTTAATAAAAATTGATTAACACTAAGCCATTTATAACCGTATATGTTGTTTACGATAAGTTCGCCGTGTACATTCAATGTATAACATAACACCAAATTAGCTGTAACTATTAGAGAAACAATATTTAAAATTAAAATTTTAAATTTAGAACTACTTTTGTCCAGCTCTGTCATAGTTGGGGTTAACGGTACAACTAAAACCCCCCCCAACCTTCCAATTAAAATATTAGATAAGCCTTGTGCTCTGTTTAGTATTCCCAAATCTGTAAATGAATATGCGCCAGTTACTACTAATTGTTCGAAAAAATACTTTACCTTTGAAATTGATAGGCTTAATATTTTCCCGAAACCAAATTTAAATTCATCAATATAATCTATAAATTTATAATTTTTATTAATTGAAAATTTATTAAAAGTAAAGTAGTCTATGCTTGATGGCAATATAAATAGTACTGGCTGAATTATAATTGACCATACACCGCAATTATTTACTGCCATTATTATTGAGACACCTATGGATAATAATGCCCCAACATATGATATAATCCTAAATCTTGCCCATCTGTGCTCAATCTCTAACTTTCTATGATGTATATTGGAAAATATTTCCAATATAAATACCGCCCCAAGCAGCGACATCATAATCAGATATTCTACATTTTTGTTAAAAAAGCTAATTAAAATACCAATTATTATCGTAATTAAAAATAATAACAGATTAATTTTTATTGCTACATTTAACTCCAACCCCCAATTGATTTTTTCTCTATTTGATTTTTGATAAATACTCGTAGAAAACGTATTATATGAAAAGATAGATATTACGCCAATTATAGACTGCACTAATGCCGAAACTCCATAATCTTCTGGAGCTATGTATCGAACCAGAAATATCATCCCCACAAACTGCAAAGCATCCCTGAATATTAAAGATATAAATGTCCACCTAAGCGAACTTATAACTTTATTTTTTAAAACGCCAGCCATTATTGATTTTATTTTTTAAAACTCTGTAGTAGAATTTTATTTGAAATAGTTTATTGAATAAAATATCATATAGGAGCTGACTAATTTCCTTACTTTTCTGATTTTCATGTGCTAGATTGTTAAAATCTATACCAAATTTACTAGAAATTTCTTTTTTTTCCACATCAAAAACTAAATGTGTCCTTGGTGTCTTACCAAAATTCATCAATTTATGGGGGAAACCAAAATCACATGTAATTAATTGCCCTAATTTCATATGTATTTTTTGATTACCTATCCATATTACCGCCCCTTTATTTGTTATTAATGGTATGTGGCATCTAATATAGTTACTACTAAATGACTCATCGTTGTCATAGTGCCAATGGACCTTATATCCAGGCATCAATGTTAAATATCTCACTCTTTTCAAATTTTTACCAATACTCTCACATATTGATTTTGTATATGGCGTTAAATCTGATTCAGTTGTCCACTGATAATCTCCATCTGCACCACTGAATCTTTTTACCAATTCACCAGACTGGGCGCGCAACAATATGCCGTACCAGCCACCATTATGATAAATATCTGGATGTAGAACTTGATTTTTTTGGCTGTTTAAATTTTTGTACTCTTGAATTAATAAATCTAAATTAACGTCCAATTTAAAATCAACAACTAACTTTGATTTTTTATAAATTAAATTTACTTCCCAAGGCCACATTAGATTATCCCTTTAAATATATTTTTTATTTTTTTCCAACCACTGATATACAGTGTAATACCTCAAGAAAAGAAATATGTTTTTACTCCAATTATCCAATGTCATTAACTTATATCTATCTGTTAATACGTCACTTAAATATGAGTCGATTTCTGGATCTCTATTTTTTAGCCAAGCGTCAATGGTATGACTCAACAGTATTGCCTTTGAAAAGTATGGCCAAGATCCGAATGTGCCGACAGAACCCTGCTGTAATTCATACGGCATACGCCCTGAATTCATCATAATCTTGCGTTTTAAGCTATCGTAGATATAAAGCAAGACCCTAGAGATTGGAGTAGCATTTACTGGAGCATGATAATTATTATTCCATATCCTATTACATTCTTTGCCAGTAATATTTGCAACCGCTTGACCAAATATTACACCATCCTTTTTTAAGTTTGGATGCAAACTAAATGCACAATCCAACACATCGCGATCTGCCATAAAAAAATCATGAGGTGCGGTACACCTCAATGAATGCCTACCAATAGCATCGGCCTCTCTTATAATTGGCGTTAATCTACAGTATTCAGCAAGAGATTGACTTTGATATTGATCAATAGATGTGCCATATCTCTCATATGAGACCATCAATCTCACATTAATAGCATCCATGTATTTGTTTGAAATCGGTATAAATGGCTGATACCATTCATAATCAAATTTATCTAAATTGTATAATGGTATATCTTTCCCAAATAGTTTTTTATTAGTTCTATTGTAGGCTAACCCCTTTAATAAATAATCTGCATAGCATCCAGTTAGTAAAACACCTATGTTATTTTCTTTGACGAGTTGCCCAACCGCACCATAATGAGCTGAATCGATTGACCACATACCGCTTGAATGTTTTACCGCATCCACAGCATTTGTAAAATAGTAATCTTTATCCCTTCGATAAGTAATGTGTTTAGCACCAGCAATTCTGGCTATTTGCTGAGCTCCAAGTAGCTCTGAATTTACGTCATCATATAAAGTAAAACAAGTTGCTTTTTCTGGATGTTGGGATCCCAAAAGAGCTAATCTTGAATCCGCACCAGCACTTAGCATCACACCAACATTACCTGAAGATGGCCCAGTGCGTATACGTACAGATTTTCTAAGTACACTTGTTAAATAATCAATAGCGTCTGATTTTTTAGACACGTAAGGTTTACCCAACAAAAATGGCGGTTGCCAATATTTATTTTTAGTTATCGAACAAGTTGTTACATTCAAATTATAGTATGTGCCACTGTCAAGCTGTTTTATATCAGTCCAATAGGTATGAGGCTGACTCGCTGTGCCAGTCATTAAAAATTCTGCAATAGTATGTTTATCAACACTCAGCTTTATTGAATATTTATCAAGCACTTCGACTATCAAATCAGCATTGGAAGATATGATAAATTGATGACCATTTGTCCAAAAATATATTGGATAAAAACCTAAACGATCAGTCCAAAAGCGTAATTCTTTAGAATTTTGATCATAAATAAATACAATGCCAGCACCATTAATTATTTTAGGAAACAAACTTTCATCATCATTAAGCCAACGATTTAAAAAAAATTCTGTTATCGAAAAATTCAACCCATCTTGATAAAACTCTTCTTTAGCTTCAGTTTCAAAATCAAGGGCCAATCTACCTGCAATCAAACAAGTAAGAGGAACCTGATTCGATGAAAAATATTTCCAATAATTTGACTGCGATATATGTGACTGAACAAATTGCACTCCACCCGGCAGGCTCTTACTATAAAATACATGATTAGCTGTCCACGAAAGGTAATCTTCAACCTTTTTAAAATCCAAGTCATGAAAATTTGTTATTAAAATGTCACTCATTAAAATCTTTCAGCAATTAATAAACACATGAATCTAGAGTTATTCGGCATTAGTTTTATTTCTACCAATTTATTATTAATTTTAATATTAACTAGCAGCTTAATTACAAAAATTGGCATTGATGGAATTGATGGGCCGCAAAAACAACACACAAAATTGACTAGCAGACTAGGCGGGGTTGGAATATTTATATCTACTACGATTTGCTCATATTACTATTACAGAGATCAATATATAGAACCCCAGAAATTAATTTTAGTCAGCACTATTGCAATCGCATTTTTTATTGGCCTTTGTGAAGATTTAACCAATAAGTTACTTCCTAAAATTAGATTCATTCTATTACTAGCTACATCATCAATTTTATTTTACATGGCTGAAACCATAGTTCATACCGACTTATTTTTTATTGATTTTTTATTAAAACACCAAATGCTTGTCGCTATTTTATTTACTGGATTTTGCTATACGGGAATTGTTAACTCATACAATATAATTGATGGATTCCATGGACTAAGCAGTGCCACAGGAATAACTTCACTAACTGCTACTATGTTCATAGCGCGAGACCTCAACAATCATGATATAGAAATCCTGTGCGCTTTAGTTATAGCGAGCACTGTTGCTTTTTTATTATGGAACTATCCCAAAGGAAAAATTTTTTTAGGTGATGCTGGCGCTTACTTAATCGGCGCCACTTTGGCAACTTGCTCAATAATACTATCCCAATCAGAAGACATTTCGCCATTCGTGTTTATCTGCATAAATTTTCACGCCATAACTGAAACAATCTTAACCATCTATAGAAGATCATTACAGAAGACAAAAATTGATGGTCCAGATAGGCTGCATCTTCATACTCTAATAAACAGGAGATACCTAAAAAATAAAAAAAGTTATCTCAATAATAATGCCAGAACATCAATCCCGTTTGTGTTATCTAGCATTATCATTTCATCAATATCATATCTATTCAAAAATAACATGTTCGCCTTAATATGCATTTACATCTTTGGATTTACAATTTACCTATATATATATATAAACTTAGTTAAATTTAGATTTCAATCTAATTAGATATACCATAGCATATTGCATAAAATACAAAATTAAAACTGAGTATAGATAATAATTATAATAATTAAGATAAAAACTGTGTTTCTCTAAAGAGTTATCAGTAAATTTAACTTGTGAGTAATATTTGTCATTAATTTTAGACTCCTGGATGTCTTTTAATGAATTTAAAATTGTAGATACCTCTTGCCCCACAACTCCTGTTAACTCTTTATTCTCACCATATTCTTTTTTAATTTCTTCAAGCCTTCTAGTATTGGCAAACTCCAACAAACTCAAAGCAGAATAGATTTTATTAATTTCATCATTTAGCAATTCAGAAATATACTTTTTTAAACCATCCATACATCTATTTGCATCACTTAAATTAGATGCCCCAACCCTAATTTCAATGAGATTACCATTCTTAATTTGCTTAAACCTAACCTTCTGATTGTATTTTGAGTTACCTACATCATCAGCCAAGCCACATCCACTGAGAGTTTCCACATTAATATTTGATTTTTTAGTCATAAAATAAACAAAATCAATAGGGTCTTGAACTACGCTGAGATGTCTAGCATAGTAGTGCCTTGGGATGCTTAATTGACTAGTTATTTCCACCTGTTGATTAGCAAAATAGCTCCAGAAATACCCCACTGGAATACCAAGAATAATGTAAGCAAATTTAGATAAAGATTTAGCACGATTCATTTAGCCACACCAATCAACCCCATAATAGCCATTCTTACTGCTATTCCAAATCTAACCTGATCTAAAATAACAGACTGCTGGCCATCAGCAACTTCTGAATCAATCTCTACACCACGATTCATTGGGCCTGGGTGCATCACGATAGCATCAGGCTTAGCTAATTTAAGTCTTTCGGCGGTTAAACCCCATTGCTTAAAGAAATCACCACCTTCTGGCACTTGGCCAGCCTCCATACGCTCTTTTTGAATACGAAGTGTCATCACCACATCCACACCTTTTAATCCTTGTTCGATGTTGTTATAGATTTTGACACCCATCATATTGAGATCTTTGGGCAACAAACTTTCTGGGCCTATAGCTCGGATTTCAGGACAACCTAAAGTTGTTAGTGCATGAATATTCGATTTTGCAACACGGCTATGAACAATATCTCCAATGATTGCCACTTTAATCTTGGTCAAATCTTGCTTGTAATGACGCATGGTGTACATATCGAGCAAACCTTGAGTTGGGTGCTGGTTGGCGCCATCCCCGGCATTAATCACATGTACGTGTGGCGGTAAATGGGCTGCCACCTCGACGACCGCACCGCCAGTTTTGTGACGCACAACAAAGATATCTGCCTGCATCGCCACCAAGTTATCAATGGTGTCTAAAAGAGTTTCACCTTTAGTAGTCGATGATGTTTGAATATCTAAATTAATCACATCCGCAGATAAACGCTTAGCGGCAATCTCAAAGGTTGTTCTAGTTCTAGTGGAGTTTTCGAAGAATAGATTAAAAACATTTTTACCTCTTAAAAGTGGCACTTTTTTAACTTCACGATCTAACTCACTCACCGCTACAAATTGCTTTGCGGTATCCAAGATTTGAATAATGTGCTCTTTAGACAATCCCTCTAAGGTGAGCAAATGAGTTAACTCGCCTTGGTGATTAAGCTGAAGTTGGGCGGCTGTTTTAGCTATCGGAGCGTTATTGGTCATTTTGGATAAGTATTTTAATCTTGTATTCGAATTTGCTTGATTTTTGCTACTTTTAACTTCTATATTTCTTTAAGTCATCAGGACTTAGACTCGGTCGTAAAAGAGAACTTGCCACCATCCTCTTCCAATAGCAAGATTTGATCATCAGCCAGCTTTACTTTGGCCCCTTTAAAAGTGGCATCGATCGGTAACTGTCTACGATGACGATCTGCTAATACAGCCAAGTCCACCTTAGCGGGTCGACCATAGTCAAATAATTCATTTAAGGCGGCTCTCACCGTTCTGCCAGTATCCAACACATCGTCCACCAAAATGATGTAGACCCCCTCAACATCAAACGGTAACTTGGTCGACATACCTTCTGCGCTATTGAAGGCTTTCACACCTTTTTCCGCGTAGTCATCACGATGGAATGACACATTAATCACGCCATAGCTTAGTAGACCAAGGTCTTTTGCCAAACGCTCCGCCACCCATGCGCCGCCGCTTGCGAGACCCGCTAACTGAAAATCACTGCGGACATTCCTTTGTTTTTTTAATTGCTCCAGAAGTGTTTGATACAGCTCTTCCGCTGATGGGATGTTGGAGTTGTTTTGATTGTGCGTCATGTCATTATTTGCTTATTTGATATCTCTGGCAGATATTACTCTTGAAAGCATCATAGTTCTTGTAAATATTGCTGCAAAATGAGTTGTGCTGCCAAGGCATCATTGCCACCCTCAACGGCTGCAGAGGTGTAGCGCTCATCGGCCCAAACCACTGGCTTTTGAAACCTGCCGTGTAACTGATTGCCAAAGCGCTTGGCCTTTTGCGTCATGTCATGAGGTGCGCCGTCATGATGAGTGGGCAAACCCACCACCAAAACATCGGGTTGCCACTCCACAATTATTCGCTGAATAGCCGCCCATCTCTCACCTTGGTTCTTTTCTTGGATGATGGTGAGTGGCTCAGCTGTTTTTGTGATCGTATTACCAACAGCCACACCAATACGCTTTTCGCCATAGTCAAAAGCCAGGATGGTTTGAGTTTTTTGACTCATTAGGCGTGACCCGCCTCACTGGATAAGAATCCTAAATCAACCCCTAGGAGTCCTAAGACATTTTCATATTTGTACTCATCTGGCGTATCAAAGATGATGTGCACCAACTCTTCGGCCGGGGCAGGAATGTTTAACCAACCATTCCTAGCGATTTCATCTTCAAGCTGACCAGCACTCCACCCTGCGTAGCCTAAAGTCATTAAGAAACGTTGAGGGCCATGACCGGCCGCCACTTCCTGCAAAATGTCTTTGGAGGTCGTCATTGCCAATCCACCAGGAACCCTGAGCGAAGAACTGTAGTGACTTGTGTGTTCAGCCTCTGATTGCTCATGCAACACGAAGCCTCGGTCAGTTTGAACAGGTCCACCAAAATACACAGGCTCACTGGCTTTGGGTTGTATTTCTAGTTTGAGATCAATTTTGTCAAAGAGAGTGGCCAAATCCACGTCTGTGGGTCGATTCACGACCAATCCCATTGCACCATTTGATGTGTGGTCACAAATATAAACCACAGTTCCAGCAAAATTATCGTCCACCATGCCGGGCATGGCAATCAAGAATTGATTAGCGAAAGAACCAACAATCGGCTTGGCTGCATCAGGTTGCGTCATGTGCTCATTTTATCTGATTGATAGCCGATGCATAGGCTTTCAGATAAGAATTGGGGATGAATTCTCCACAATCGCAATAAGCCTTTAAAATCAAGTTAATTAAGAAAATAACAATACCATCTCAAGACCAATCCTCAGGAGACAGGATATGAGTACTAAAAGAGGTTTAGTCTGGCTACGACGTGACTTAAGAGTTCACGACCACCATGCCTTGCGCATGGCAGTGAAGTCT
>JACCDN011224507.1_pt1 | contig 47146 bp, 38 predicted proteins | sample 7441691 | NCBI WGS metagenome assembly JACCDN01 (sample SAMN15323439, study PRJNA562643) | freshwater metagenome | isolation source: river surface water | place: USA:Blue River Watershed | collected 2017-08-16 | reverse complement strand
TTTGCGTATGCCGGTCTCGAAGGTTTCTAGCGGTTTCCAGCCCAGCTCGCGTTCAATTTTGCGGGCGTCAATCGCATAACGGCGGTCATGGCCGGGGCGGTCTTTCACGTAGGTGATTTGCTCGGCGTATTTTTTGCCATCGGCACGGGGCTTGAGCTCATCCAAAACCGCGCACAAGGCGTTGACCACCTCGAGGTTAGGCTTTTCGTTCCAGCCGCCTATGTTGTAGGTCTCCCCCACCTTGCCAGCCTCAAGCACACGTGCAATGGCACGGCAGTGGTCTTGCACATACAACCAGTCGCGCACTTGTTGGCCGTCGCCATAAATGGGCAAGGGCTTTCCAGCCAAAGCGTTGAGCAGCACCAAGGGTATGAGCTTTTCAGGAAAGTGGTAAGGCCCATAGTTGTTGCTGCAATTGGTGGTCAACACCGGTAAGCCATAGGTGTGGTGCCATGCACGTACCAAATGGTCGCTGGCCGCTTTGCTGGCCGAGTAAGGGCTGTTGGGCTCGTAGTTTTTGGTTTCAGCAAACGGTGGGTCGGTGGGCGACAGCGTGCCATACACCTCGTCGGTCGACACATGCAAAAACCTGAAAGCTTGTTTTTGTGCATCGGGCAAGTGTTGCCAATAGGCACGCACACATTCGAGCAAGTTGAAAGTGCCCATCACATTGGTTTGAATGAAGTCACCCGGCCCATGGATTGATCGGTCCACATGACTTTCAGCCGCAAAGTTGAGCACAGCTCGAGGCTGATGCTTGGCTAGCAATTCAGCCACCAGCTTCACGTCACCAATGTCGCCTTGCACGAACACATGGCGCGGGTCGTTTTTGAAGGCTTCTAAATTGGCAAGGTTGCCGGCATAAGTCAGCTTGTCTAAGTTGACCACTGCTTCGTCAGACTTGTCCAGCCAAGTATGCACAAAATTACTGCCAATGAAGCCGGCGCAGCCGGTAACCAATAGAGTCATCGCGAAAATCTTTCTAATGAAGTTTGCAGCAAGGAAGGCACTTCACCTCCAACATAAATCAATTTGTATTGTGCTTTTGTTTGTAAGTAGCATAAAACCACCGAAACCATCGTATCTGCCGATATAACGCAACCCAAATACCCGCTAAAGATGACCGACTCCGTATAGGCACCAAACTGGTCTCGTCGCCACTCTTTGGGTACGTTTTTCAACCTTTTGCTAGGTATTCTGTGCTCCAAATAACACACAGAGTAACCATTTACGTATTTTTCGATTGCTGCCAAATCCAAGTTTGGCGACTCAATCACCAAAAAATCTTCTTGAGGAACAACCAGGGTATCAGGAGGTTGCTTGTTAATTAGCGCCTGCAAACTACAAACTCTTCTGACCGAGTTGGCGTCATACCAACTTGGCAAATTCTGATACTCATTAAATGTAAAGTATTCCTGACCAGGATGGATGTGGCCGGTGAAGTTTTTTGGCACCAGACGTAGCGCGTCTAAGCCATCATCCAAATAGGAAACTTTTGCAAACCTTCTTTCCAGCAAGCTTCCCGATATCACTTTGTGGTGAGGTACATAAATTCGATCAAACAGATCTAATTTGATGAGCAATTTCGCAAGCGACCGCAGCCACTTTGTAGCCTGCGAATGCTTGGCACGATTGGTTTGGTTGAGAATAATGCCCGCTTCAAAAACAAGCCAATCGCCTTTCGCTGCAAGGCAACACGCTATTTCATAATTGATTTGGTTTTGGCAAAAGAAAATACTTGGTAAGCGCATGATTTACGCAACAAGAGAGCGCAGCCAACTCTTCAAAGCGCGCCGCTTCACCTTCATGGCATGTCGCAGTGCAGGCCACTTTGATGGAATAGATTGAATATTTCTCCAAGTGCTCAACTCGGTCTCTTTGTTTACCTCAGAAGTGTCATCGACTTTGACTGATTGAGGATTGACTTTTGCAATCACTCGGATTGATTTGGGATGATTTGGCGGCTCATGACAATTGATGGCAACCACCTCAAACCCAGCGGCTACCAACATACCCCTCAAAGTTCTGATGGTGTAGTGCGCAACATGTGCAATATGGAAATCATTGATCGACGAATATCTATCAGCATCAGGCACATCAATATACAAACATCCAGTTGGGCTCAAGTTTTCTTGAATTCTCTTTAAAAAACCCATCGGATCAACAAGATGCTCAAACACATGGTTCACCACAACGATGTCAACCTTTTCTACAATCTCATCGAGTGATGCATAAACCTTGGCATGATTGCGTTGCGCGGCATACGCGGCAAAGTCAGGATTGGTCTCTACCCCCACCAAGCCACCCGCAAAGCCATGCCTGCCTAAGGCTTCAAACAACGCACCCTCACTGCAACCGAAGTCTAAAATTGCAGCAGCCTCGTCGAGTCCAGCGTTGTGCTTTAGGTAATTTACTGTGTAATCTAAACGCTCGGTTTTTTTAAGCGCCTTGATGTACTCGTCACTGGGCTTGACAATTCCTTGATAAAACCTTCGGTAGTCTTTCTGATAAAAAGTGTTAAAGGCCTTTTCTGTCGGATGGGGGTTTATTTGAATCAACCCACACGTGTTGCAACCCACCGATACCAAACCCATGAAATACCTGTCGTTTTCGATCAGCGTGGTAAAACCTACTCCACCGCATTTAAAGCAGGGCGCATCTACTAGCTCCAAATAATCTAACGACATTTTTACCTCAATCAATCGCGTTGTTTACAGTAATTTATCTTGTCTAGTTGCACTCTCCACTCATCGCTGAAGTCACAGTCTTTGTATTCATGAAAGTAGGGGCCGCCAACGGTCCAATGAACATTCTTAACATCCTTTGGCGGCTCGTCGTACTCACCGACCAACCAGTTCCAACGAATATTCAACTCTCCGATATCCTCGTCTGCCAGCCAGTTGAAGCGGTGTAAATCCATCGCGCTAGCCGTATTCACGTATGTCAGATCCACCTTTTGATTAGCCGGATGTCCGCAATTCCACAACACCACAGACGACCAATTTTTTCTGGGGTATTTGTACTGCACTGTGTTGAGATACTTCACATCATCGCGCGGCTCATAGTCGTGCTTGACAACATAAAGCGCCTTGTTGGGCTGCTCTTTGATCACATTCAGCACCTCAGCGATATCACAACGCAGCATCATGTCGCAGTCAAAAAACAATGCGTAGCCTTGATAATCAGCCAGGTAAGGCACCAAAAACCTTGTGAAAGAAAACTCATTCGACTGTTTGGGGTCTCTTGGTCTCGCGTAAATGGCCGCTAGATTTTTAATATTGACTGGAATCAACGCCACCGGCAATGATGACTGCGACAAAATCGAATGCGCCATCGTATGCCAAGCCACGCTCTCCACGGGGTCATACCCGATAAACACTCTTAATACGTCTTTGTTCATAGACCTCTTTCTAACTGGTTGCCTTTGGCGCCACTTAACAAACGGCTGAGCTGCTCTCTGATAGCAAACCCAAGAAACTTGATATGCTTTCTGATCGCTACTGACTTGTACTGTCTGGCAATTTCAATTTGGCGCCAAAAAAATCTCTCTTTTAGCAATGCCACCACATAGTTGTTTAGTTTCAAGGGCTCATTGAGCAGCGTCTCTATACTCACTATGCCTAGCATATGCGCATCCAGCACTATTTCATCACATTCTAGTAACGCAGCACTTGCTGACTGAATCAGCCTATTTCTTTTTTGTTCTATGCTGAACTTGGTTTTGGTTTGAGAAATCCCGCCACGCCGGTGTTTGACCAGTTGCATTCGCAGATTGGCTGCGCCGCCCATCATCAAAGCTCTTGCTAAAAAATTCTGGTCTTCATAAGGCAGCTCAAAACTCAACGGCCTCAAACCCACCAGCCGCCGCGTCATCATGTGGCTGGCCCCAAAAATAAACGGGCGTTGTTTCACCCAGTCAGCAAATGTGTAGCGGTTTAAATCATCCGTCTTTTTGTCACCCAACAAGCAGCCATCCAAAGCCATATCAAAACCATCCGAGGCGATCAAATCAGCTTTGCCATCAAGGTCGCGCCAGCGAGCTATGGTTGCCGAGCAGCGATCAGGCATTGAAATGTCATCGCCTGCGGCTGTGAATATCAATTCGCCAGATGACAATTCAAAAGCTTTGTAATAGTTGCCAACAACACCCAAATTTTTTGAATTGCGGTTTAACACCAACCTTTTCGGTCCGGTGTATTTTTCAGCAATTGCCGTCAACCTTTCCCAAGTTGCATCACTTGATGCATCGTCAGACACAACTATTTCAAGCGCTTCTTCATCTTGGCTTAGCAAACTTTCAAAAGCATCTGTCACATACGCCTCTTGGTTATATGTGAGCAGCAAAACCGATGCTTGTATTGGCTTCAAAACTAAATCGCTCCGCTCATCACGTTTGGTTTTGCGGCATACAGCGTCACACGGGGCCCATTTCTTTGCTGTTCATCTTTCAAAATGCGCACATCCGAAAAGCCTATGCTGATTAATATGTCTTTAATTGTTTCAAGCGTTAACCATTTGGCGTGATCGTACATTCCTGAAAACACCTCGTCGCGGCCACCTTCTTTAAAGCGGTGGTATTCGTAGGTAACCCCTTCACTCGTGGCTTTGGCATTGAGCATTTCTGCTGAAGCGTAGTGCGTATCCAGCAGCAACCCGCATGAAACGCGATGCTGCAAAGCCAGCAAGTGCTCCAACGGGTCTTGCAAATGGTACAAAACCCCTACGTGGTGCATCACATCGACTTGAGGCAAAGTGTTAAAACTTTGCTCGTCTTCTATGTTGCACACCATTGCACTTGGCTTGAAGCCAAACAAGTTTGTTCGCACAATTGTTTTCACCACATTCTCAATTCTTGAGTCAATCGCGTGAACCTCTTTAGCAAACTGGCAGAGTCCTATGGTGTGAACGCCCTCAAAACACCCCACCTCAAGAACGCTTTTGCTCTTCAAGTTAAACAGGGCATCCAACTTCACAATTCGCTCATCCGGTATTTGCTGGGCTTGTTCACGTTTACCTTTCCAAGCCAAATCACCAAAGCGGCGGCCCCTCATGTCTGCAGTGAAGCACATCCAGGGCAACAGTGCATTTAAACGATCCAGTTCGTCGTCGGTTAAGTTTTCTATGTGTCCCGAATGCGTTGCGTTCTCAGTAAAACCATTTTTAGGCACTTGCGGCCGGCGACCATTCGTGAAAAGTATTTTTTTAATTTTCTTCAGCATAGCTGTCCTCAAATCCAATCGTATCTGCCATGGTTTCGGACACCATGCACCGTCATCCCAAACTGCGCTAACTCAACGCCACGCGCGCTGGTTAACAACCTTTTTTGCGCCTGCTTGCCCATTTTCCTACCCCACCAACTCTGCGCCATATACATCTTCATCAAACTGCGGTTGCCCAAACTGTCCCGCTCTTGCATCTTTTTTTCAAGCTTCAAAGCCTTTTGGGTGGTCATGCCGTAGTGGTGCAACCAAGCACTGCCGACGGTTGCGGTTTTCAAATGGTTCTCTAGTGCACGCTGAAAAAAAATGCCATCTTCGTAGCCCAAAAGCTTGGGCACGGGCATGAAATAGCCTATGTCGTCCCACACATCTTCGCGAATCGCCATGCACACCGCATGCGGTGCGCCCATGCGGCAGTAGCTCTGCATTTTTTGTGCGGCCTCATCAGCCCATGCGACAAAGTCGTAATCAACCGCACCTTCCACCATGGCGGGGCTGGCTATTTGCAGTTGGTGTTGCTCGGCTGAGGCCAACAGGTTGCTCAGCCAGCCTTTGGCGCACACCACATCGTTGTTCATCACCACCGTCCATTTCGACTGAATGGCCAGCGCACCTTGGTTCCAAGCTGCGCCGCAGCCCAGGTTGCGGTTGTTCAAAATCACCTGGCCAAAGCCTTGGGCTTGCAACCAATCGCGCGTGCCGTCGGTGGAGCCGTTGTCCACTGCCACAATGCGCGAAAAATCCACCTCGGTGCGGTCTAAGCTGGCTATGAACTGCTGGGTGTAGTCCAGCTGGTTGTAGCAGGCGAAGGTGATGGTGTAGTGGTTGTGCATGTGTCTTCAATTGTAAGACTTGGTCTTATCAGGTATGTGTTAGTGCACAACCACAAAAACGGTACCAATTGTTTTTCTCAGTCGCTTTTTTGACATCACCTCCACAGCGCTTCGACGGAAGTTGCTTTTGTTTATTCAATCTGGACATGCCTTGGTTAATGCAAGTCGCTTTAAATTGCTCGGTTGATTGCGGGACATTTCTCTTCCGTCCTTATCCCCTTCGATCGCTTCCCTTTGAACTTAACCACCGTTTTTGGCGGTGGGCATTTCGTTTTTACAAAAGGGGTTTTTTGCGGATGCACAAACATTTATTAGCTATTTATTACTACCCATAAGTCATAATATGCTTTATGTAGCTTGGATCTGGGACTTCTAGGCCCTCTTGCGGCTAGTTTTATGTTGAACAGCCTACCTCGGTAGGCGAGGAATTTATGCAAACGGTGTCAGAACATCTGAATATGTCACTTGTCAGTTCAGTTCGTGCGGCGTTGCTGCCGTAAGGCCCTTAGAGCTTCAGTTAATCTGGAACGTGACCTCTGCTTTTGCGGCCAAGCTGTCAAGACTCTGGTTGATATCATTGGCCATGCTCAACGAAAGAATACGTGCACTCAGGCTTGCCAAGGGCCTTACCCTGCAGCAAGTGGGTGATGTTTTTGGTATTTCACGGGCTTCGGTCTCAGCTTGGGAAAGTGGTGTTGCAAAGCCTGATGCTGCAAAATTAGTGCGTCTAGCAGAGCTATTGGATACATCTTTGGACACATTGCTTGACGGTTCTCAAGCAGCAACTTCTGATCAAAGCCTTGATCAGCTGTCAGCAACAGTACCTTTTATTCGCTGGGACTTAATCGAGAAGAATTTAAGTGCGAACAATCCCAAGCAACTTGTAAAAGTCTCACATAGCAAGCCACCAAAGGGCACGTTCGCAACCAGGCTTGTGGCGCCTCCCGACTGGAACTGGCAACCTGGCCCCGTACCAGCAGGCGCGATTTTGGTCATCACCCCAACCAAGTCTGCACGCGAAGGCAAGATTGTCCTCATCACATCAGCCAAACACCCTTTGCAGCTTGCTTCGATTCATACCGAGGCCTCGATGCTTGCTTCCTTTAATTACGTGGAAAACGGTCAAAGGCTACTCCTAAAGCATTCAGAAACCAAAGTTATTGGCGAAGTTATTGAGTGGCAATTGATGAGTCATCAAGTATGTTAGAAAATAATTGACAAAAGTAAGTTTAAAACTTACAGTAAAGACCTATTCACCGACGAAAGGTCTTTTATGCAAAGTCATCCAAATTTGTCTTCAAGTGAGGTCCGCCTCCCAAATATTACCCGCCCATTCGGTTTGGGCGGCTCAGACATAGGCCCAATGCTCGGGCTTTCCCCATACAAAACCCCTCTTCAACTCTGGGCAGAGAAAGTTTCACTGAACCCAAGCGCGGCCAAAGACGCCATCCATTTGCGCTTTGGGCACCATGTTGAGCCCTTCATCGCTCAAGAGTACGAAAGACAAACTGGTCTGCGCACCGTTTCTCACGCGCCAACGATTTTTCACCCAGATCACGGCTTCATGTACGCACATGTCGACCGCCTGGTTCTGGCTGAAGATGAAAACCTCGCTGCCGAGGGCCAACGCATTTACGCCCAAACCCTGCTCGAGTGCAAAACGGCAAGCGTCTTCAACCGAGACGAATGGGGCGAACCAGGTAGCGATCAAGTACCGCCCAGCTACTTGGTGCAGTGCGTTTGGTACATGGCCATCACCCAATGCAAGCGTGCTGATTTGGCCGTCTTGCTTGGTAACCAAGACTTTCGCATTTACCAAATCCAGCGCGACATGGAACTTGAAAACCTAGTACTTGACCATGCGCGACAGTTTTGGTTTGACCATGTGCTCTCCAAGGTACCTCCGTCGCCTGTTACTGAAGAAGACATTCGCACCCTTTACCCCAAAGAGGTCTCAGGGCATGTGGTCGAAGCAGATCACGAACTTCTGGCATCTTTGAAGAGCTACAAAACAACACAGGCCAAAATTTCTGAGCTCACAGATCAATGCGACTCCTTGCGACAAGGTATTCTCAAACGCATGGGGGAGGCAGAGCAAATCACTCTCAACAATAAAGTGTTGGCCACATGGAAGTCCAGCAAACCGGCGCGACGGCTTGACACAAAAGCACTTTCTGCTGCTCACCCAGAATTGGTCGAGCAGTTCATGATGCAAGGCGCGATGTCTCGACGCTTTGTCGTCAAGGAGCTCGCATGAAACGAAAAGTCACACGCGCAAGCAGCACAAATCGACAGCCCGATCTCATTGATCGGGCGGTTGCCCGCTCAGGCCTGTCACGCGAGTCGTTTGTGAAAACCCTCACGCAAACTGCGTTTGATGGCATTGCCGCTTGGACGCAGTCGGACCTTGAGCGGCTCCTGGTTGCTGCTGAAACACATCAGCTCAACCCACTGAACAGAGAAATATTCGCGCTTGCATCTTCGCTTGAACCCCTTCAACCTGTGTTGCTTGTCGTTGGTGTTGATGGTTGGAGCAAGATCTTGAACGCCCAGCCGCAGTTTGACGGTATGCAGTTTTTAGAAGCTAGCGAGCAGGTGGACAACGTACCTGCGTGGATTGAGTGCACCATTTATCGCAAAGACCGAACCGTTCCAGTCGCAGTGAAGGAATATTTCCAAGAGGTGCGGGGTGAGCATATGGCTTGGCTCACACACCCGAGACGTATGTTGAGACACAAAGCTCTCACGCAATGCGCACGCCTTGCGTTTAGTTTGTCAGGGATTTACGACAGTGATGAGGCGCAGCGTGTATTGGCTGCGAAAAGTTTTGCGCCCGCTAAACGCCAAGCGCTAAAGCCCAGTAACAAGGACCTCATCAAGGCAGCGTTGACCAGAGCCTGATACGTTTGCTCGCGCAGCCTTGTTCGAGTTATTGCCTTTGGTTGAACCAGATGAACAAAAGGCAAATTAACGGTTTGTTCAGTTTACGCGAGGCACTTTCGCCCTCAGGCAAGCAAACTCACTGTGCCGAACCAGTCAATGGCGAAGGTATGGGCAACGGCAAAAACTGAACGAATCGGCTGAGAGGTGAAGCACCTCAGCGAGGGGAGTTGACATGGGGTGAACATTCTGTTTGAATCATGTTTACGCCAAGAAGCAAAAACTTGGTTGCACATTAACTCGCTGCCACTTGAGCGCCCTGAGCCACAAAACGCTCTTGGCACCAAGCCTTGGGAGGCAAGCGATGCAAAACCCTTTCAAACAAGGGGAAGGTCGCATCAGCCTTTCAAACAAAATGATTGTGCCTGGCGTTGATCCCAAACTTCGCCGCATTCGAGTCCGTTGAGGCGGGCCGGATCCCAGTTGCGGGAGGCCAAAGGGTTCAAACCCCCAAAAGCAATGCAACACAGTAAGTCGTTTCGCGCGTTTTTTTACGCGCGGCTTGTTTTCGTTCGCCAATTAACCCTAAAGGAATTTAACTATGGCAAACCAAACCGGCCCACGCACCGCTGTGGGCAAATTCAACTCTTCGCGCAACGCCCTCAAGAAGGGAATCTATACCAACGCAGTTATGCCTGGTGAAGACCCACAAGCCCTTGAAGAGCTCGCTGAAAATCTCAGCGAAACCTTTGAAATTTGTGACGCTGCTGGCGAGATCACGATCAGGCGGTTCTTGCAGCACACGCTGCAAGCCAACAGACTGCAAACGGCACAAATCGATTTGATCCAAGCCAAGATGCACAGCCACAGTACACGGCTTAATTTTTGCAGGGAGGTTAACTTCAGCCCATTGGCCGCTGAAGAAATTCCAGGCTGGTACTTTGACGACGATCCAGGGCCCAAAGAAAATGCAGAATTCATCTATGAGGTCTTCCAAGAAGCTTCTCAGCTCAAGAAGCACTACACAGCCGATTTGATGCTTGCTGCAAAAAGCCGTCTTCCAAATTTGTGGAGAGGCTTGATGGGCGAACCTGGCAGTGCCACTCAAAAGGTCTACGCAACGATTGGTGAGCGGCTTTCTGCTAACTACAAGCAACAAAATCCACAGGCCAATATCCAGTGCTATTTGGATGACCTCAAAGAGGAGAAGAAGTATCAGTTGTTATGGGGCGAAAACGAGTCACGTTACGTGGCAGTGATTGCAGGCCTTAGAGCCAAGGCCACCTTGGACGTCATTTCTGACCCCAACCTCAGCAGGGCTGAAGCCGCGCTTCACCGCCGTTCGCAGGAGTTGTTGGCGTCAATGGTTGCGCTCAAAAGAGAAAACGCATCAACTGAAATTGTGAAACCGCTCCCCGCGATTGCAACACAACCAGCTGATGCGTCAGACACTTTGAAAGCAAAATCGAAGCGTTCTCAAAACACCGCCAAAGCCTAAACAGCTGTGTTAATTGCCACGACCAGTCAATTTGGTCGTGGCAATCTTTTATAAGCCCAATGTTATGTGAGTGGTAGCATTTTTCGTTTCAGTGTTGACCTGAAAAATGACATTTACCGCTTACCGGAATGCACGCGTGGTTTCGATCTTTGGCTTGAGCATACTGCCAGAATGTGATTGAGCAGCAAATCCCATTTCAACAACAGTAGCGGCAATGTTGTTGCAGAATCGCAACAAGCCCATACCACTACAGAAGCTTGATTTGGACAGTTAAAATATTTTATTAATAATTTGGTTTTAAATTATGCCAATGATGGCTCATCTCAGATTCTGCGCTTTCATTTTGAGTGACCAAAAACGTTATCAAGCGATGGCATCACTGAAAAGCGGTTGGCGTTCAGCCGAAGTTGTGTATGATGGGTACTGAGCGATACGGTGCGGCCTACGCACTTCTCGGTTTCAACCATTTGTTAACAAAATTCAAAGGAATTTCCATGAAGCGTAGATTCTTAGGCGCAGCGTTACTCGGTTTGTCAGCAGCTGTTTTGGTGGCTTGCGGTGGCGGCGGTGGTTCACCTGCTGCAACAGTGACCAACTTGACAGCAGTACCAGCTAAGGGCGCTATTTACGGCGCCACAGCCACTGCATACGGTGCAACTGGAACTACAGCGATCGTTTCAGCTGACACCGCAGCAAAAGGCGCCACCGATGCCGGCAAAGCCGTGCTTAATGTGGGCGCCACTACTGGTATCGTGATCATCAAAGTCGTCGGTAAAGATGGTGGTGCTGCAAAGTATTGGGACGAAAAACTTGCAGCTGATACCAATTTCACGGCCGCCTCTTCTTTGACTTCTGCTGTTCCCGCTGTAACAGCTGGTACTGCTGCTTCTGCAGGTGTGACTCCATTCACAACCATGGCTGCTAAGCTCGCTGGCATTAACCCCGCCAACCTTGGTACATCAAGCGCTAACCTTGGTAATTTGAAGGTTGACACAATCTATGAAGGTGCAGCCCGTCTAATCTTGGCGTTGGGTCTTCCTTCAGATTTCAATATTTTTGCTGCACCTAAACCTGCAACATCAGCTTCATCAACTGGTGATGTTTACGGTGACTTGCTAGCTGAGATTGGTAAAAATGCACCCGCAGGGTCAAATGCGCTGGCATTATTTGAAGACATCATTGCTGCAACTACAGTTGCCACAATCAAAGCTGACGGCTCAACAGAGTTAGCGACAGCCCTCGACAGCACTAAATTCACTAACTTCAATGCCATTGTTAGAACAGCCGGCAATGCAGTGGGTGTAACTGTCAGTTCATCTATCAATTTAGCCCCAGATGCCAATGCTCTTTCTGCCGCTAAGTCTGCAATCAAAGTTGCTGCTGAAAAAGGCTCTGCACCTGCCTCTGGTTCAGGCTCAGGCTCAGGCTCAGGCTCAGGCTCAGGCTCAGGCTCAGGCTCAGGCTCAGGCTCAGGCTCAGGCTCAGGCTCAGGAAGCAACTAATTCATTTCTTTACCTGCCTTGCATAAGGGGCTCTTCGGGGCCCCTTTTTTTTGATCAGTCACTTCATTTAATTACATTTAATGAAAAAACCTCTTATCAATAGCAGCACGCAAAGAGGTTTTCTCATTGGTAGTAATATTCTCTGTCAGCTATTGGCTCTTCCTGCAGCGTTTGCACAACTGGCGCCTTCAGGCTACACCGGCGCCATCAACACACCTACTGCTGACGTTCTTGCTTATGGTCACTTGGTAGGTAGCATGTCCAACACCATTCCCGAAAGAGGCCGCGTACACCCCGGTGTGGGCTGGTTTGGAGGCTCAAACCTTGGGTTTGGGCTGGCGCCAGGCGTCGAGGCCGTTGGCAGGCTTACCTACGATGGCGACGCTTGGTGCGACCAGTACGACAGCCGCTGTAAAACAACCACGCGTGACCTATCGTTTGGTGGCAAATACCAACTCCCTTTAGGCCAACTACCATTCAACAGTCGCTTTGCCTTGGGCATGACTGACTATGGCGGGGCAGCCACACTTTACAGGCAGTACTACGGCGTGGGCACTGCTAACCTCGGGCCACTCGAAATCACTGCTGGCACAGCTACTGCCACTCAGGGTGGTTTGATGCATGGCAAGTTTGGCAGCGTGTCACTTAATTTGGTAGACAACCTCCGCCTCTTGGCTGAATCAGACACCCGAGAAAAGCGCATTGGTTTGGCCTATCGCTTGCAAGTGCTGCCCGACCTACAAGTGGCGTTTGGTACCAGCCGCAAGCTCACCAACAACACTGACCAGCAACGCAGTCAAATGACCATCAGCTTGACTTACGCCATGGACGGTGCTTCTCTTCGAAACGGACGACTGGCTGCAAACCCCACAGTTGCTAATGACAGCAACTCGCGACCCTATTCATTGCCCATATCAAGCACCACGGCTGCAACAGTAGCGTCGAGCGTTGAGGTGGATGACAGCGCCAAAGCAGTTGAGTTTGCGAGCTCATTTGCCTCACAGCTTGAGCATGCGGGGTTTTCTGAAATATCGGTTGGTCGAGAAGGCCGGCTGTGGCATGTGCGCGCTGAGCCTCGCTCGTGGCGAAAAAACAGGCTCGATGCATTGGGCGTAGCCATGGCCCAGTGGCAAAACGCAAGCCCATTTGCTGAGGCTCCCGTTGCCATTACCCTCACCTTCCTCAAAAACCCAGTGTTGCAAGCGCGAACCTCGCAGGTTTGTCTTAACTATTTTGTCAAGGGCATAGGCACATGCAATGAAAGCAAACCCTTCGCCTTCAAAGACGACCCAATTGCCTTATCTGCTGATCTTAACCAAGTTAACTGGTTGTCAGAAAACGTTGCGTCTCAGTTTTTAAAACCAGACTTTGAAATCAGCCCCAGCGCCTCTTATACCGTGGGCTCTGAGTTTGGCATTTACGACTACTCTGTGGGTGTTTCTACAGGTGTTGAGGTGCCTTTGTACAAAGGCCTTTTTTATCAGGGCTACCACACCCGTTTGGTCACTGAAACTGAAGACTTTAAAGACACCAACCACTACTTCAGACGCGTAGGTTTGGGCGAAAGAACTGCTCGCGGTGCCAGCATGCTGACCTACATGCGCCCCGTGTACAACAACCTTTGGGTTGAAGCTTCACAAGGCTACCTTTCTTCCAACACGCAAGGCACCACACTCAACACGGTTTGGACATCCAGCAACAGCAAGCTCAAGATCAGCGCTACCAAGGGCTCTTACAAACAAACCATGCCTTATGGGTTTGAGTCGCTCAACCCATCGTTCATCACTGCCAGGTATGCAATTCGCCCAGGCTTTTGGGCTTTGTCAATGACCAAGGGGCGCTTCTTAAACAACGACGAAGGCTACCAAGTGATGTCTAGCCATACCTTTGGCGACAACCGTGTGCGCTTTTATTTCCGCAAAACAGGCCCTGGCAACTTCCAAACCCCCCACAAACGCGCCTTTGCAGGCTTCAGTATTACCCTACCTATCGGCCCCAGAGAGTCTTATGCCATTGGCCCTGTGACTTTGCGTGGCCGTGACCAATACCCGCTTGGTTTAGAGACCAAGGTACAAGAAAAAGACAACTACATAGAGCCGGGGTATGGTTTATTCCCATCTATTCGCCACGGCTTGAACACCGATGTAGGCGACTATGATAGGGGTGATGTTGGCTCTATTGAAGCCAACCTGCACAGACTGATTGCCTCTGTACGAGAGCATGCCAAAAAATAAACTATGTTTGATTTGTCAGCGTTTTACACAATTGTGTTTGCATTTGTGGTCACCCTACTGGCCACAGGGGGCGTACGCTACTTTTCTATGCTGCACAGCTTTGGGCACGACAAAGACGAAGGCGTGCAAAAGTTTCATACCCAAACCACATCGCGCTTAGGGGGCATGGGCCTCATCGTTGGCCTATTCATGTCGGTTGCAGCCGCAGTCAAAACCATGCCAGAAGTGGCCTCACTCGGCGGTTGGTTGCTAATTGCCAGCATACCCGTGTTTGCCGGCGGTTTGATAGAAGACCTCACCCACCGCGTGTCACCCGGCATGCGCTTGATGCTGGCCATGGCATCTTCCGTGTTTGTGCTCTTTGTGTTGGGCGTGGGGGTGAACCGTACCGATATTTTTTGGATTGACTACCTGTTGCAGATGCAGCCCATTTTTTTGGGGCTGACTGTGCTTGTGGTGTCTGGTTTTATCAATGCCACCAATATCATTGACGGTTTTCATGGCTTGGCCAGTGGCACTATGGCTTTGGTTTTGTTAGGGCTTGCTGCACTCGCCTACCAAGCGGCAGACTGGACAATGGTAAATTTGTGCCTCATGACCTTCGCTGTGGTGCTTGGTTTCTTTTGCTGGAACTGGCCTTTGGGCAAAATTTTTTTGGGCGATGCTGGTGCTTATATTTTGGGGTTTTGGGTGATCGAGCTTGGGCTTTTGATCGTTAACCGCAGCACCACCATTTCCCCTATGGCACCTTTGCTGGTCGGCCTTTACCCCATTGTGGAAACCTTGTTTAGCATGTACCGCAGAAAGTTTGTACGATCGCACCCTATGGGCCACCCTGATAGTTTGCACTTGCACACTTTGCTTTTTAGACGTGCGGTGAATAAAAACCACCAAGTTGCACCCTACTTGTGGACGCTAACCATCGTTAATGCACTCCTAGCTTACGAGTTCTCACACAGTACAGATATTCTTCTGGGAATTATGTTGTTGTTTGCTGTTGCCTATGTGTCGCTGTACACAAAGCTTGTAAGGTTTGAAACTCCTACATTGCTTCTGAAGTGAGGCTTGATAACAGGAGTTAGCGGCCGCTAATGTATGGTAATTAACCTTTATGTCAATGCCGTAGACTTGGCATTCCCCCAAACCTCTAGACACTTTTCATAGCGCAGTCTGACGCTGCCGCTCGAACTCATAGGGGCTGAGTTGATCGAGATGCTTGTGGCGCCGAACTCGATTGTAGAAACCCTCGATGTAATCGAAGATTTCTGACTTGGCTTCAGTTCTGGTGCTGTAAATCCGCTTCTTGATTTGCTCGCTCTTCAAATTACTGAAGAACGACTCAGCCACTGCGTTATCCCAACAGTTGCCCCGACGACTCATGCTCGGACTCAGTCGGTTGTCTTTGCACCAACGATTGAAATCATCGCTGCCAAATTGGCTACCCTGATCCGAATGGATGATCACGGAGTCTTTGGGTCGTCTACGCCATACCGCCATCGTTAACGCATCCAGCACCAGGTTCGTTTGCATGCGTGACCCCATGCTCCAGCCAACCACGGCACGCGAGTGCAAGTCCAGCACAACTGCTAAATACAACCAACCCTCATGCGTACGGACGTAAGTGATGTCCGTCACCCAAGCTTGGTCGGGTTCATCGTGTTGGAACTGGCGCTGCAATTGGTTGGGCGCAACCAATGAAGGCTTGCCCACTTTGTACCTAGGGCGTTTGTAGCCACGCACTGACTTTATTTGGGCTGTACGCATCAGCCGCGCCACGCGGTTTTCGCCGCAAGCCACGCCTGCTTCGCGCAGGTCACAGAAGATGCGCGGGCTGCCGTATATGCCCATGCTCTGGTCGTAGAACTCTTTGATCTTTGCCGTCAAGACCTCATTGGCCTTTGCCCTTGGTGACAGCGGCGCATGCAGCCAAGCGTAGAAGCCGCTGCGGTGAACCTTGAGAACGCGGCACATGCTGGTGAGTTTGAATTCGGATCGGTGGGCTTGAATAAATGCGTACTTCACCCGGACTGCTTTGCAAAGTACGCGGCGGCCTTTTTTAGGATGTCACGCTCCTCGGTGGTTCGCCTGAGTTCAGCCTTGAGTTTGGCCATTTCAGCTTGCATCGCCTTGAGATCGCTGGACTGAGGTTCATCTGCCTTCTTGAACTTACTAACCCAGTGGTAAAGAACGCTTTCAGATACACCAAGTCGCTTGGCTACATCGACAACCGAGTGGCCTTTATCGATGACTTGTTTGACAGCCTCGTCTTTGAATTCGGGGGCATATTTCGCTCGTTGCATTTGCATTTCTCCATTTCAGTTTTGACATCATTATTTGTCTACTGATTTGGGGGAATGCCACTCTTCCATTGGAGAAAATTCTACTTCTCACGCCTTTGGCAATAAGGGACGATTACCAGCAGTCTTTCCTAAGGAGTTTGTCGTATGTGGACATCATGCGTTTGACAGAGACGTCTTCCGTGAACTGGGCAAGAAACCGCTGGCGGGCTCCTCTTGACAACCTTCTACGCAAATCTTCTGACCCCAGAATTTGATTGCATGCCTCTGCATAAGCTTTTGAATCCCCGAGTGGTACGTTTAAACCACTGAACCCATGCTGATTTACCCAAGGTACTGCAGAACCAGGAATGTCAGATGCCACGATAGGCAGCCCATAGGACATTGCTTCAAGAAGCACTACTCCAAATGCCTCTGCTCTGTAAGTTGAAGGAAGGCAAAATAAGGCGGCTCGTTTGAAAAGCGCCTGTAATACATCATCGCTTAGTCTACCCGTGAGTAAGACACGACCCTCAACTCTGCCATGAACGATGGCTTTTTGGAGCTCCTGATGCAATGGGCCGTCACCAACAATAACAACCACGGAGTCTTTGATGAGTTGTTGTGCAGCCCGAATGAGAACATCAAAACCCTTGTATGGCACCAACCTACCTACGGCGAGAACAATCTTTTTGCTACCAATCTCGGACTCCAGTGCCAGAGGTAATTCGAGGTCATTATTCTCACATTTTGTGTCCGGTACTCCGAGGGGTACGACTGTGATTTTGTCTTTGAATGGCGTAAGTGTTTCCGATGAATCGGCATAAACCTGTGAAGTGGCAACTATGTTGTTTGCACGACGAAGCAGGGAATTCTCTAAAGGACGGAGAATCTTTCCTAAGATGCCCTTATTTAGCACATCGCTGTGCCAATGAACCAGCAATCGAGTTTTTGAGGGGGTAAATAATGCGCAAAGCGCTGCTAGCATATTCGGGGCGTGCATATGAACCAAGTCTGCTTTTTTTGCGGACGAGAGGCATAGCAGAAAATACTGAAAACTCAAGGGTTGTGAGGCAAGTAATTTTATAGTGGGTACTCGAATTACTTGGACTCCATCAATGACTTCTTTTCTGCACGCTGGAGTTTTTTCAAAACATATAACAGAAACACTGTGCCCGGCTAAAACCGCACCTTTAGCTAGGCAAACAGTGACGCTCTCAATACCTCCATCATCTGGAAAGTAATATTTACCGTAGTGTACGATTCTAGCCATTGGGTCGATAGGAGATTATTTCCAATCCTTTATTTGCTCAACATATTTTGCTAAGCAGATCAAAGGAATTTGTTTGTTTCTCATCACTAATTATACTTAATGAAATCATGTGCCTATAGCAGCTAATTAACTTTAATGAAATTAAATTTTAAATTGAGCGCCCCCAAGATTGGCTCGAATTGAGGCTTTGCTCTGAAACCCTTGAGTGTTGTAATTATTACAGGTAATTCCTGATTGCTATAGTTTTGGCTTCAATTATCAATATAACCAAACTCTGCTAAAGCTGAACGAAGGCATAATGCCGAAAAATTCCAGCTGAACTGATTGGCGCGCTGTCGTCCCTTTTTCATTAACGATTTTCTATAAGCATCATTCTCTAAAACAGATTTTATCCCAGCTAACATTTCATTTGGATTGTTTGATCTAAAGTAGTGTGCTGCATCGCAACAAATCTCTGGGATTGACGATGCATCAGATACAACAACGGGACATCCGCAAAGCATTGCCTCCAAAGGAGGAATTCCAAAGCCTTCATATAAAGAAGGAAATACAAAAACCGCTGCATTTTCGTAAAGTGCTCGTAACTGAGAGTCATGAATCGAACCTGCCCAACGAACACTCGGGTGATTTACGAGTTCTGAATTGATGCTGAACACATTTCGATTGATTGCTCCTACGATAACCAAGGGAAATTTGTGTACGAGAGAAGAACCTATATAAGTATTTATTAGGAATAAAAAGTTTTTTGTCACATTGAGACTGCCCACTGCGAGCAAATAATTCCCAGATGTTAACTCCAAACGGCTTAGCACCGAAATATCTGAGTGCTGTTTAAGAATGTGCTCAGCTGAGTTCGGTACCACACGGTAAGTGGTTCGAGGAAGATGCAGCGCAAGATCACGTGCCGACGACTCCGATACAGTCAAAACAAGTTTTGAACGCAATGCGAATCGAGCAAAAAGCAGCTTGTACCAGAAAACGAAAGCACGCGAATAAGCCTGCGGGTAAAGATAGACCGCAGCGTCATGAATGGTTGGCACGCAAGCGGCTGCTAAGATCGGACCCGAACCCGAGAGACAGAGTAGCGTGCCACCAATAATGTGGCGTGGCAGTTCAAGCTGTTCCCAAAAAGTAAGGGGTCGCCCCGGCTTACCTATTACGCGCTGAACGATCACTTTCAAACATTCAATCTTTTTTGCCGAAGGCGGTAGAAGCAGCACGACGTCTTGCAAACAAGGCTTCGACTGAAGGCTGCGATCTAAAGCAATGACAACGCCAGTAGCGAAACGCTGCACGCCAGTGGTACGTTGGGCGGCAAATTTTCCATTAATGAAAATCTTTTTATTTGACATTAGATAGCATTACGATACTTCAGATGATGAATAAATTTTACTTGGAGAGGCGGGTCTTGACCTGGTTATCCAGAAGCTTATGTATGTTTAAATTATAGCTAGTTCTCCCTAAACACCGTCATAGCCAAGCTGTCCAAAGCAATTTGAGGTTGGTAAGTAATGTAGTAATCGAACCAAATTTAAAACAGCGCTATTTAAGTCTATGAATCAATCCAATTTGGTTTAGTCACTTGTCAGCGACTTCACAAAGCTTTCAGCGATGCCGTTGCTTTGTTCTACGTTGTTGTGTTCGGTTTTGGCCTCAACAGCTTTGCATTGCTGATTGTCTATGCCGCTTTGTAGCAACTGCCATTCTCGGTCCCCCATTTAGTGGTCTTTACAGGCTTTCTGCTTGTTTTAAATTGATTCTCAATAGCCACTACACAAGAACGATTTGGAAAAATATCGTTAATTAAAACCGGCAGGTGTATAAACTCGACAACCAATTAATGAGCACCTTTGCAAAATAGCAAAAGTAAAGAAGTAAATGAACAACACATAAAGACCGGCGCCAAAATAGTTACTATGAAAACCCTCATTGAAAAGACCCATCGGAAACGAAATAAATAAAACTGCAAAAATAGAAATCTTGGAATTATTACAATGAAGTAGTTTATCAAATATTTGAGATAGAATACCGACTACAACACCCCAAATAAGCACACCTAATATACCAAAATTTAACATTCCTTCCATAAGAATAGATGAGAAAATATTAACACCGTCAGCAAATGCTCCAGGCAAAGTATGTGAAGTCACAAGCGCAGTAGTAAGTAGAGGCTTCTCTTCCCAAAGTGGTCTTGGAATAAAATGCAGAATTGCAAATATTAATGATTTTCCATGGAGGGGCTGAAATTCATCAAGATAATATAACCGTAGGCCCTCGGTAATCTGAGAAAGCATATCCAATCTTGATACCAAAACATTAAAAATTAAGACTGGGTTTTCTATGATATGAGATATTGCTACATTTATTGCTTCAAAAGACATCACCTCTAATTCACGAGATATGCCAAATAAAGAAAAAATCACAAACAATGGTAAAGATAACATACTTAAAAGAAGTAATGGGACAGGCCGGACATACTTGTTCACCAAAAAAAGCCACCACAAAAATGCAAGTGCAATAGAATACCTGCTACCAGAGAAAATAGCAGAACTAAAGAACACAAAGATCGATGAATAAAATACTAAGCTGTATTTATTATAACGAATTTTATAGTACATAATAATAATAAAAAAAAGATTCGAAGCATTTAAAATCAAATATATGTAAGAGGCTCCCATATTCTGGGTGGCCAAACTTATATCTAAAATATTTCCACTCACGCTAATCATAATTAATAATACTCCTCCATACTTAAATAAAATAAAAATTAATAGTAGTAATATAGCCTGTCTTTGCGTAAGTGTTATATCAACTATATTGACTAAAATTTTTGTTCTTGCGCCGCGCGAAATTGAACACGCTAAGTAACCCAAAACAAAAGAAAACAAGAACAATAATGTCAAAAAAAATACAAATGCTATATAGTAGTCAATAGAATCCATAATAAATACGTCATAAATTGACCTTAGAATGATATAAAAAATTATTGTTACTCCCACCCAAAAACCACTTGATAGAAAAAATTCTTCTTTTTCTTTGTAAAGATAATTTAAGGAGAAACATGAAATTAATATTAGCGCCAACATTGGATATATTATGGCCTCCAAACTATTTGAGTAAAGTGCAAATATTAAAAGCAAAGCACCAAGAAAACATGGTAAAAATGACACTAGAGCTGCAACAATAAATCTAATTTTAATAATCATATTTTTATGCTTAAGATTATCCCATAGCCAGACACTGAGTGTTTAAATCACTAAATACCACACAATATTTATTTACACTTGAAGTAAACAAACCGAAATTTTGGCCCATTATTTTCTTATAAAAAGCAAATATAAATATTTTGAAGGGATCACTTATTTACGTAATCGTATACCAGATTTCGACAGGTCGAAACTGTAATGACCCAGCGGAATCTGCTCAGGTCAAGCTGCTAATTTAATCATTTCAAATGCTTCGCTTGGCGTCAACATCTTCAGTGCCTGGTGAGGGCGCTGCTGGTTGTAGAAACCAATCCAGTCCGATATCACCCGACTCGCATGTTGCAGCGTCTCAAACCGTTGCCGGTGCACACATTGCTCCTTGATCGTACGAATGCCCCTCTCCACCAATCCGTTTTGCTCAGGGCAATGCGGCGTGATGAATTCCTGTTGCAAGCCATAGCTTTTGACCAGCCGTTTGTAGCTGCGGCTTGTGAACACCAACCCGTTGTCGCTTCTCAGCAGAAACGGCACTATGACTCTTCCAAGCGTGCCATAGCGGTTGATTAAGGCTTGCTCCAAGGCCGATTCAGCCGTGCTCGACTTGGCCGATCGGGACAGGTGCCAACCTAAGATCTCACGTGTGTAGCAATCGATCACCACGGCCAAACTCGCCCAACCATCGCGTCCCGTCCAAACGCGGCACAAGTCCGTTGCCCAACGTTCATCGGGCGACTTGGCTACCGAGGGCATGGCTTGAACACGGGGTCTAAACCCAATGGGCCTTTGCTTGACCTGCCACCCACGAATTTGGAAGATGCGTTGCACCGTGTTCTTGTTGAATTTGAGCAAGCCCGCCACCGTGCGGTAGCCAAACGAGGGGTCTTGGTCAATCATGGCTTTGATGGGTGCTTCAAACCGCTCTTGAACCTTGGGTGGTGCTTTGCAGGGTTTGTAGTACGCCGTGCGTCTGGGCACTTCAAACCAACGGCACAACTGGCTCATCGTGACCTTCACGCCTTCAGATTTCAAATCCTGCTGGAGCTTGATCATCATTTCTCGTCCTCTTGCCCCAGCAGCGATTGAAGCTTTTTTCTGGCACGTATCTCCAACATGGCTTCACCGTACGCCTCCTGCAACTCTTTGAGTTGCCGCTCGTACTGCTCTTTAATATCCAAAGGCTTGGCACGCAACGCGTTTTCCATCCCACGCTTGGCTTCATCGACCCATTCCTCAATTTCTGAGGGAGCGATGTCAAAGGCACGTGAAGCCTCTGAGATCGTTGTTTTGCCTTGAATAATTTCCACCACCAACGCCGCTTTGCGCTTGGCCGTCCATCTCTTGATATCGTCTTCCATCGTCATACTCATGGTTGCTTTCTCCAATAGTATGACCTGTGCAGGTTTTCAGTGGGTCATTACAATGCTTCGCAGGCAATCCGAAGCACGCACCTCGCTCTGCCACCGCCTTCTTGGCCATCTCTCTTCTGCGAGATGGCCTCACCACTTTTTTTCGAGCGCCTCCGAGCCGATCTCGGCCTTGAGCTTTTCCTCAAGGTACATCTTCTTCAAACGGCGATTTTCTTCTTCGAGCTCTTTCATGCGAGACATCATAGATACATACATGTCGCCGTACTTAGCCCGCCATTTGTAAAACGTCGCTCTGCTGATGCCCAACTCGCGGCAAATAACTGGGACTCCCAAACCAGCCTCAACGCGTTTGACCGCGTCCACGATCTGGCTGTCACTGAATTTCGATCTCTTCACGTAGAACCTCTTCCATTGGAGAAAATTCTACTTCTCACGCCTTTGGCAATAAGGGACGATTACCGTAAGTCTACGCAGTTAATTATATTGGAAGTTAATAATAATTTATAATATCTTTAAATTGTCTAAAAGTTTTCGACAAAGATTAAGCCAATCAAATTGACGTGCAAAATCTATTCTCTCATAAACATAATCATTGTCTTTTAATGCGTTAAATAAATTCAATTGAAAATCTTCTGTAGAACTTAAAGTGACATGATCGCCAAATACATCCAATTCACTCCACATTGAAGAAACCACCGGCAATCCGCAACTAAAATATTCCAAAAGTTTTAGGGGATTTATGTATTCAATTAGCTCCTTATATTCCTTTACATTAAATGGGATTATTCCAACATCAGAATATCGCAAATATCCAGGGAGTACAGAATAATCACGAGGACCTAAAATGTGTAAATTATTTGACTGTAAAAGACGCTTTACTGCCATGTCACTCGGACCAATGAGAATAAAAGAATGATTCGGCATCGATGCAACAAGATTATTGATCAAATCGAAATCAAACCACTCTTGCATAGCTCCAACATACACCACCCGAGGGTGAGGTATATTAAAAATATCTGATGGTTCAAAGCTTATGCTGCCTTGAAAATGCTCAAAATTGACGCCGTTTGGGAAATATAAAGTATTCCTTGGACGTAGAGATTCAACGTGAGATTGTAATGACTTGGCAGTATACATAAGCAAATCAACATTCATGGCGACATTTTTCTCAAGACGGCCAAAAGCTGCTGTATAATTTGAAAAGCCGCTAAACTTATCAGCAACTCTAAATAACGATTTATCATAATTGATACATTTAAGTAATGGGGCAAATATTGGATTATCTATATAAAGAATGTCAACTTCATTGAAGTTGTGTTGAATGAGTATATCATGCATATTTGGAAATGTAAATTTGCTCCAATTCTCATGCACATATTTTGATTCAAGAAATAAATAGTTATGAGGAGGAAGAATGGTAGCTGGAACGTAAACATATATCGATTTTTCGACTTCACTGAATGGATTTTTGTAGTAATTCATTCTTTGAGAAAGTGATTCCGAATCTCCGTTAAAAAGGTGATAGGGTGAAATAGGATGCGAAATGAAACCCACCTCCCAGCCCATCTTAGCAAAAGCACGCGCAATATGATGACTACCCACTTGATATGGAGAGCTCCAAAAATTCGAGCATCCCATTAAAATTTTCTTTTTCATTAGTTATTAATAATGCAATTGTCCATAACCTGGGGAATAAGCAACAGGCCTATTCGCAATCGAAATCGAATGAGCACGTGGATAATAGTCGATTACTTTAATTGAATTGCGTTCAATTATCAAATGTCTGAAGATTTTTATGTTATTTTGACTAGCCTTACAGATAATTTCATTGTCGCCAATAAAAATACATTTACCGATAGCTTTGTCACTCAATCTGAAAAGTCCATCTTCTAAGGAGCATGGTTCTAAGCCATCTAAGGACGGAGCAAAATGTGCATGAATTGAACGATAATTATTTCTGCAGTCTTTTAAGGGCGTATATACATAAGTACCTGGATCAGAAATGAAATCTGTTCCGTATACTTGAATTTCAACTGCAAGCTGATCATTATGTGCATGTCCACCAAAACCGTTTTGTCCAACTGTTCCAGCGCGCATTGAAACGAATATGTTTTTACTTTTAATTATATACAAACCGAAATTCGGATAAGAAGTAATATTTATTTGTTCAATTAATGAAGGCCCATCAAACCGAAACTTATGAACCTTAGAATCGTAGCTCACCTCGCTTACATATTTTTCAAAATCATTTAAATTAATGAAATCCCTTGTACTGTGGTTCATATTTGAATTACTAGTTACTATTGAATAGTTATCATTTAATTTAGCTAAAATAGAAACGAATTCACTCAAGAATTCAAATCCATTACTAAAGTGTTGAAATTTTCTTCGCTTGAATAATCCATTGATACAAGCAACTAAAGGACGATGATCTAGGTGGTTTTCATCTATATAAACCGGGTTTTCGCCTGATAGATTTAAATAATTTATATTTGAGTATTTGTATAATGCCTCATCGGCTGAAATAATATTGCATGAAACTCCAAGTTTTAAAAACCTTCCAGAATCATTATCGCCTATTTGTACAATATTTCCGTTTGACTTTGTAATATCTATAGAGAAATTTGCCATCAATTTCAATCGTCCAAAATACCAATTAGGAAATGGTGACAAACGAAACTGTTCATTATTCTGGTAATTAAAAAATTGCTGTAATTCAATTGACCCCGAACGCAATGGCGGTTGAAACTTCCATAATGAACAATCATATCTACTTCGTTTATTAAATTCTGCGGAATCGAGCCCTAAAACAAGCGCAGTAGCAAAGATGACCATCTCAGCTGATAACTTATGATACGCAGTAGACGCCTCAAAATTAGACCCATCCTCATTAAATTGCAATTTTACTTCATCAATTAGCTCTTGAATAGAAAAAGCAAACCATGTATTGGTTAACTGATTGGAAGGCAAATAAATAGAACAAAATAATAAACCTACAATATCTGCCAAGTAATGATTTCCTCGTAATTCACTTGACCATTCCAGATTACTAGATATATGTAATCCATGTTCATATATTGATCTATTGAAAATAACTTCAAATTCAGGGTCAAATTTAGCATTAGAAGCTTTAAACAAATCATAAGCTATTAATAAATTTGCAACTCTAATTGCAACATCCATGGTACAAGACCAATTAACCCCAAATCTAGGGGGGTTTCCAGATATAAAATCTAGCACCTGGTTCCTAAATTCGAATATATATACACTAGGGTTTTTAAATCCTGCACAACCATTTTTTGCAGCACCATATGCCATTGCCAACTGTGGTAAGTGCTGTAATCTGCCAAGCTCCCAAGGAACTTTAACATCAACACCAGGCAGATGCCCATAGATAACGTCTTTATACCAATTACAAGGATTCCATCGATATCCTGACTTAAAATCAATGTGCCAATCGATTGGGCAGTAATCGTCTTGAATTAAACTTCTAATTCTTTTTGATTCTGCATAGTTAGGATTATTTATAAAATCATTGTTTGGATTTGGAGATAAATCACTATGATATAAAAATCCACCAAAACCATTACACGACATCCCACGCTCAACCTTGATAATTCCGGATCCTAACAAGTCAAACCGATGCTCAAGGTGATTGTTGCTTAAGCAAGATAAGATTTGAATGTATGAATTTGGATATATTGGAATTCGTTGACAATTAAAGCGTAAATTAAGGGGTTTCGTGAATTGTGTAATATTTAAATAGGTACCCTTGTGGTTATCCCAGAACCTCTGAACATTCTTAGAGAAATATTGATTTAGCTTCTTCACTACCTTCTCAAATAGGATTTGTGGCGGCATGGAGCATGCTTTTTTAAAGTAAATTAATAAATTATCCACCACATCGCTCCTGGAGTTTTTCGATGATGCGCCGGGTGTGCTCATTCCATGTATATTTTGCAATCGCCTCCTTTCGAGCTTCCGCACCGAGACGAACTCGCAGGGTTTGATCATTCACCATCTTCTCAAGGCCTGTACTAAGGTCTTGCGCATCCCCCGGCTTTACCAATAAAGCAGTAACATCGTGTGAAAGTACTTCACCGATCTGATAGAGATCGGAGGCAACGATTCCTTTTCCCATCGCCATGTACTCAAATAATTTCGTAGGAGATCCAAAAAACGGAGTACCATCAGGATTTGGTACATGCGGCGCTACTAAGATGTCACACGCGGCAAGGTAACTAGGGCCATCTTCTTGCGGAACAATTCCCGTAAAGGTGCAGTAATTTCTCAATTCATATTTGTCAATGATGTCTTTCACCTTGGGTAAGGTTAAGCCATCACCTATCATTATCAAATGCAATTTGCCCTCATAATCAGGTCTTCGCTTCAGCAAAATATTATAAGCTTCCGCAAGAATTTCTGCCCCGTGCCAATGTCCGAATGTACCTATGAACCCAATTACTAATTTATTTTCTAGTCGATACATATCTCGTATTAGATTTCCATCGATTTCGGGCGAATACCGCTCTGGATCAACACCATTTGGATTAACCAGAATTTTCTCTGCGCTAAAATTACGAGCAATTAATTCATCTTTCATAGGTTGACTAACAACCACTATCAGATCAGCAATCCTAAGATTTAAGTTTTCAATTTTTATCGAGAGCTCTTCATATTTTAGCGGTAAACCCCAGTTGCGCGCAATCCAGATCTCCGAACCATTATATTCAAGAACAAATGGTACTTTGTAAATCCTAGAAAGTTTAACACCTAAATAGCTATTTAAACTATAACGTTGATAAATGAATGCGGGCGTAATATTTTCAAGTGTACTAATTGCCTGGCTGACAAATTCATGGTTTGATGCAATGCTTGGCAGCTCAACGAAATCCCAGTATTTATGAATCGGCAATAGTAATTCTGTACTAATTGATCGGTTTACGGTAGGAATCGCATCAGTTGTCAAAAGAATAGGTTTATTGAAAAATTTTTCTATATTATTAACAACTCCTGCAATATGACCTACTGAACCACCTGATTTGACACCAAACCAAAAATCAGCTCTAAGATAAATAGGGACATTAGTATGGACAAGCTTACTAGTCTTTAAAGTCGAGCAACTGTTAAGCTCATCAATTGCATTCTCATTAAGCCTTATACATAACTTTATTTCAAAGTAATTTCTAATGAAAATGTAAAGCCTATTTAATATATTTGAGTAAGTAATAATTATTTTTCTACCAGAATTATCTTGGCAAGTGATTTCACCTCGACATAATAAACGCAAAACAATAAAAGTCAACAATGGCTTAATAAGCAAATCATGATTGTAAACCATTAATGTTATTGAAGAGTATCGAAATAATTTAAGTAAAATAATTCCTGATCTTATCCAAACTTTAATTTCTTCGAAGTTAATAACTAAATCCGTATTAAAACTTACAGGACATGAAACATTTTTTAAAACAGTAAGATGCAAGTGATACCTCAATAAATTTCAAGTCAAAAATTACAATGGAAACTATATATTAATCTCTCTAATGATGTTTGGATTACAGTATTCAAATTTACCAATACTCCATTTTGGTGGCATTACATCTGTACCAACAACAAACCCTTTTCCGACCTTTTGCAACAAAGGAAGATCGGAAACTGAATCTGAATAAAATATTGATTTAGACCAATTGATATCAGATTTCCTGAAATAATTATTAATAAAATGTATTTTATTAACTCCTAAACATTCGTTTTTGGAGAAGCTTACCAAGCGTTTATTACTGTCATAGGCGAGGGAAGTGGCGATTACATTACTAATAAAGGGATACATCCTTAGATTATTTAAATATTCAATACAACCACCTGAAATTACGGTAACATTAAAATTGTATTCTGCGTAATACTCCATTAAATGAAACATATATTCATAATGTTTAGGAACAAGTTTTTCAAGGTAAAACTCGTTGCCAAGTTCCAACAAAGAATCCTGATGAAGTCCAGATAGAGATCTGAATGCCAAATTTTTATATAAAGTAGAATGTAGTGGCAATCTCAATAAACCCTTTTCTAAACGTCCAGTAAAATTCCTTGGTTTTATTTTCTGGTGAAGAAAATCAATAAAATTTTGTAGAGATTGACCCTGGTATAAAGTATCACAGTAGTCAAAAAAAGCATACTTTGTCATTTTTAATATTTCTTTATAAATTGATAAATTCGACTCATAATCGAAGTAGTCCCGATTGTTATACGTACCCAGTTTTCAAGCCCTCGAATATGATTCATGTCTCGTACGAATATGTTATTGTTTTCCAAATTATTTAAGAAAATCTCCTTTAGATCAGCAGTTTGTAAGTTTATTAGAATAAAATTTCCTCCGCCAGAAATAAATTCAAATTCACGATCACGCAAAACATTTTTAAATTCATTCTTTGCTTTATTTACTTCTTCACAATAATTTTTCATGTATTGAATGTCGTCTAAAGCGGCTATTGCAGCAAGTTGAGCTGGAAGAGAAATAAGCTTAGCATTCCTTATTCTATTAATCGAATCAAGTAAGTTTGGTCTGGTTACTATATATCCAATTCGAAACGCTGCTATCCCAAATGCCTTAGAGAAAGTACGAGTAACAATTATGTTCTCTAAATTATGCAAAAGATTTACACAGGATTCACCGCCGAATTCTATATATGCTTCATCTATAACAAAAAGGGTGAGTGTATGCTCAGAAGCTAATCTAGCAATTTCATCAGTCCGTACAAAATGTCCTGTTGGATTATTTGGATTGACAATATAAACAATCTTTGGCTTGTTATTTACAATAGCACTTTCTAAGATTGAATAATCAATATCCTTAAAGTAAGGTATTTCTACATTAACTACTTTAGCTCCTTGAGAAGAAGCAGCAACTCTAAAGTTGTCATATGTCGGTGATAATACAATAACTGAGTCGCCTGGGTTTATAAATGTACGAGCAATATATTCATGAGCCGAGTCGGATCCAGCGAAGTACTGTATGAAAGAGACTGGCATTTTAATAAAATTCGAGATTTTTTCATATAATTCTTGATTAGAAGTATCTGGGTACCAATTCGCAAAATTTATTCCACTAATAATTCCCTCAAGTGCAGAAATTACCTTCGGGGATGGACCGATTACAGATTCATTCCAGTCTAATTTTAATACATTTGAATTGTATTTTTTATCCACCTCCCATACTTTGTGTGCTGATAATTTGTAAGGTGTTAGACTCTTTACATAATCATTAATGAAAATTGAATTGCTCATGATTTTCGATTCAAAAGTGCGAATTTTTCCTGTTTTTTGGTTTCGTGGTATTTGATCAACGATTGAAATATTTACAGGGACTTCTCCAACTCGTGACCGCAGTGCAGCCTTGATTTCAACCAAAGGTGGTGTTGTTTGAGGTGTATCTAAAGTAACAAAAACTTCTAATGATTTATCTAATCCCTGAACTACTTTAAATTGTTTTATACCTTTTATTTCATACATTCCAGTATATAAATTTACTGTCGGAATAGGCGTTTCGTCGTTTTTATAAAGAAAATCATCCGACCTACCAACAACCCGTTTGAAAGGAATTGTAAATTTACAACCACAACTACATTCTACATTCTCCTGCTCATTCGGTATTGCAATATCTCCCGTCGCATATCTAATGAATGGAAAAACGTTATTGTTTAAAGATGTTCCTATTATCTGCCCATTAGAATCAACCTCAATGATTCCATAGTCATCGTTGTTATGATAGTTACCATTTATACATCGCTGAACTGTTACAATCCGTTCATTTAATCCATACCAATCAAAAATCTTCACGTTCAGAACTGATTTAATTATTTTTTCATGTTCCTCAATTAGAGTCTCAGATGACGTAACAATCGCCTTAATGTTAGGAAGAGTAATTCTAGCTTTTCTGAGTTCTAAAGCCAATAGATAGATTGCTGAAGGATAACCTCTCAATATGTGCGCACCTGATTTATTAATTATTTGAGCATACATACTGATTGTTTCAGAATTTATGTGAAACGCGGATAGATACCAAAAGTTATCTTTGGAATCATACTTCCATAGGGGTTGACTCGGACTTGGACTATAACTCCTTAAATTAACTATAGGATCATTGAGCTTATAATGTCCAGTCATCCACCATGACCGCGCAACAGTTATATTTTCAATTTCATAAGATTTTCTTGTTACAAGAAAATGAAAAGGATCGCCAGTGGATCCAGATGTATAGCTAGCAACTCCCCGCGTACTTATTTTCCCAGATTGTGGATAAAACTGATCACGATTCCTAATTATGTCTTTCTTTGAAATGATCGGAAATTTTTTTAACTCTTCCAATGAGAAATTTTCATGATCTAAAATAATCCCTTTATAAAAAGGTACGAATTGAGTTGCAAATGTTAGTATATTTTTTAGTTTTTCTAATTGTACAGCATTAATTACATCTTCATTCGACATAATTAATTGACAACTTTTTTCGAAATCATTTGAATCAAATGATTGCATTTGACTGAGCCTGTTTGACTGGCTGGCTATTCGGAGGAATTTATTCAGCAATTTCATAGAGATATATTTTTAATGGGCAATAAAATAAATTTCGTTTAATATTATTCTCTTTTATATCCATACGCAATAATTGAACGATTAAACAATGGAAGATCCCCGCAATCAGGTTCAGCAATTTTGAGTAATAACATGATTATTTTACGGAATATTTGTCTGAAAGCACTTTTCGTAAATGAATTTGAATACACTGACTCAGCTGGAATTACTATAGGCTTTGAAAAAATTAATCTCATTACTTGCAAAATACTCTCAGAAGTAAACCCATTTTCATGTGTAAGGTCCATATACCTTTCATGCGAGGCGAATAACCAGTCCATGTTAGGCACGTCTATTAATATCATTCCATTAGTCTCCAATGAGTCGTGCGCAAGAGTTAGTAATTGTAAAACATCGTCTTTTTTAATATGCTCCAAAACCGCTTTTATAACTATTAATGAATACCTATTTTTATTGTTTTTCAGATGCTCTTCGGCGTTTATACAATATACATTTGCAGATGGACAAATTAATTTCGCATGTTCAACGTCTTCTTGACAAAGATCGATGCCGGTTATCTTTGAACAACCAAGACTACTTAACACTTGTAGTAAATATCCTTTGTTACAACCTATCTCCAAAATCTCACCATTTAAAATCTTTCCTCCTTTTAAAATAGGTGAATAGTTTAAATTAACATAGCGCTCAAACCACGAATACTTTTCCTTATCGGTGCTGTCAAGAAAACGCCCATGCACTTGGTTGTATGAATTGAAAATTTTATTTCTGTAAGATGATTCCATATTATTTACTCTTTAAAAGTTTTAATAACGACAAAAAGATCATTATAAATGTAGAAATCGTGAACGAAATAGCCACCTCCCTTAATCCCCCGTCCGGCAGAATTATTGTTAGAAATAATAATTGAATTATCAATGCAAGGGCTGGCGAATATATAACCACAGGAGGCAGACCTACCGCAGCAAAATAATTCATAAAAATTGAATTAACTCCGATAATGACAACACCCGGTAATAAATATAAAAAAATTAGGCCTGATTGCAGATATTCTTCAGTAAACATTAAAGGAATTATATAATCTATAATCCATGCCACACACAGACAAATAAACAATGTGCCGACGCCAACTGATAAGGCAATTAACCACATAAATTTCAATTTTTCGCTTTTTTCCGAGATGGTAACGACTCTTGGAAAAAAAATACTTGCTACAACGTGCGGTATAGTTGAAACCAAATCGATTATTACCATAGATAATGAATATATTGCAAGATCAGATGGACTAAATTTATAACTCACAAACAGTAGCCCTATTTTTAGGACTGCGAAAGATAACAAGCTTGATATATAGCTTCTAAAACCATATTTCAAACATTTTTGAAATAATTTACCAGAGATATGCCATTTTGGTCTTTTATGCAATAACGTATTTGCAATTATAAACATACTTACAACCGCAGAAATGATGCTTGCTCCAAATATTAGTGCCCCAGATTGTTTTTCTCTCCACATTATTAACAATATTAGCGATAATGATGTATATCTAAATACCAATTCTGAAATGTTGTATGTTTTTATATCCTGAATTCCGAGAGTTAGGTTTTGAAATAACATTAATACTAATAATAATGGTATAGATGATGCCGTGATATATAAAATTTCTGTACCATATTTACCATATCCTGTGACAGGCGCAATTTCAATAATAAGTAATCCTATTAATCCACCTATAATTAATGAGCTAGCAATAGAATTCCCAATCAATCCTGGAATCAGTTTCTTTGATTTCGCCGAATAATACGTATTTGCCCCATGCAACCCAAGATTTCCAAACTGGCAAGCAAAAGACGACAATGTTACCGCAAGTGTGTACATCCCACGTTCGTCAAGAGTCAGATATTTGGTCGTAATTATAGTAACAATTAATCCGGAAATAATAACAAAAACTCTTGTGAGGAATGTTATAGTTATATCATTTGCCAGTCCTTTTTTATAAGTTTTCATAAATTTTGATATCGCGTATTAAAACAAGTTAAGAACTGATAAACACACTATCTCTTATTTATAATAGTTTTTTATTTAACTCAATATATTAAGAATAATCAATTGGATTAAAATGTGTTTTATTTATTATGACCGCTAAATTATTTTAAACATCAAATATACTCGAACTTAGTGCTCAAAACAAATACAGTGCTATTCATTCGGTTTCCATGTTGCAGCCTCTAAATTCTTTGCAAAGCAACAATAGATTAAGGCTAAGATTTATCAGACAAAGAATTCAATTTCTACGGCAATACTGGCCTAATCATTTTTCGTCTTGCTAATTCAGCAAAATTTTGACTATCAATGATTAGCACTTGACTTGACTAGCTAGTGCATGAACTGTACGCGGCCTCTGAATTAAATCGACACTTTTTACCGTTTACGGTTTTGTAAAACCCTTTGTACTCTTTCCTTGTTGACTATGAACAGCCTACTGTTTTATCGAAACCTGTCATATATTTTGGCCAATAATAACTTCGATGAGCATTTCAAAATAATTATGAATTACGCTAGCCGGTGATTTAGAGTGATTGTATAAGCTTTTCTTCTGGCAACTTCAAAATTACTATTCGCTTGAATCAGCATGATCTTCACGCCTTAAATCTTTAAATTTTTCTCGATCTTATTCATTATTTTTGATTCCAATGCCGCATCAGCTATTGAGTTTATTCAGAAAATCTCCTCAACGTGGGTCATAGTACGCTTTCGATCCAATTTTGAGCAGCACTTGTACTGTTCCCATTTTCTTATACGCCTGTCAAACAATGCGTCTTCTCTGACCGCCTGGTCTATACGACATATTTCAAATTCTAGAGAGTAACGAATAATCAGGCAAATGAAACCTCTAAGATCGATCTATTATCCTTAATTTTCTTTTCTCCAAACCGCTTTGCTGATTGAGTTTTAAAACTTTATATCTTTACTTATTGACTTTCTCTTTGTCACTCCCTCAATAGTTTGGCCTGTATAGGTTTTTAATTAGGTCAATCTCGTGGATCCTCAATTAGCTATTCATTTTTTATGTATATTCTCCACCACAAGGCAAAGTTATATAAGTACCATGTTTTTTCTCGAATCTTTGGTCGATTGTCATCAAGCAGCTCTTGTACTGCCTGGTAACTCAAGAAATCTGTATCTTTGGCAAAATTTAACAGCTCTTTTTCTATTTCTTTTCCGAGTTTGTCAAATATCCAATCCTGAAGCGGAACCCCGAAGCCTTGTTTAGGCCTGTTAATTATTTCGTCAGGAATCAATCCTTTAACAGCCTTTTTTAAAATTCTTTTTAACTCTTTACCGCGCATTTTCATGTTAGTAGGAATGCTCATAGCGAATTCCACAAACTTATAATCTAAAAATGGCACTCTTGCCTCCAAGCTTACTCCCATTGACATCTTATCAACCCTCATCAAGAGTAATTCTGGAAGTCTTAAATTTAGATCAAGAAAAGTCATCCAATTTAAAGTCGTTTTCTCCGCAGTTGTTCTTTTGAAACGCTCGTGAATCGGGCAGATTGCATCCCACGAAGTGGCATCCTTGAATTTAGTTTTCAGTCGGGGGGAAAGCAGGTTCATCTTCTCCTCATGGGTAAATGCTTCTGCACCACCCCAAAATATCGGCACACCCTGAGCCGATCGTCGAAGCCACTCAAATGGAAAGGAGTGATTTTTTTTAAAAATACGTAGTATGTGTAACCCAGCTCTTCGGAGTATTTTCGGAAAGGGTAAGTCGCTTAAACTCTGAAGAATTAAAGAAGTTTTCCATGCAGGATATCCCAAAAAAAGTTCGTCTGCACCTTCTCCCACCTGACAAACAATGACCCCATTGTCCCGTGCTAATTTACTCACGTAATAGACTGGGACACAAACTGGGTCAGCAATGGGTTCGTCCTGAAGCTGAACCATTCTCGGCAAGAATTCAATGAGGTCATTGACGCTTAGAAGCTTTTGATGATACTCAGCACCAACTTCATCTGCCACTTTACGTGCATACTGAAGTTCATTTAGATAGGTCCGATGATTACCTTCGTAGCCTATCGAGAATGTCTTAACTGTTCCGACTTCACCTTCGGAGAATAATTTCGCATTAGTGCTTGAATCAATACCTCCGGATAGGAAGACGCCTACTGGGACATCGCTGACTTTTCGTAATTTAACGGAGGTACGTAACTCTTCTAACAATCGTTGAGTTATTTCATCTTCGGTTTTTTCCTTTAAATCTTCATTATTATCCCAAACTTCCCAGTAGCGATGCTCTTTAACTTCACCGTTTTCTCTAATCCTTAAGTAACAGCCACTTTCCAGCTTATTGATTCCCTCGAATAGTGTCATTGGCGCAGGAGTAGTAAGAAAAGACAGGTAATGAAAAAGGGCGTTTTCATTCACTGCACGGCTACGTTCTGGATCAGCCAACAGAGCTTTTATTTCCGAAGCGAATGCAAGTTTTCCACTATAAAAGCTGTAATAAAGTGGTTTTATTCCGAGTCGGTCTCTAGCTAGCCACAGTTCGCGAGACCTTGAATCCCAGATGCCGATTGCAAACATGCCACGAAACTTGTGCAGGCAATCAATACCCCACTGTTCATACGCGTGGACTATTACCTCAGTGTCTGAGTGATCTGTAACCCAAACATGTCCCCCGATTTCCTGTAACTCCCGGCGAATCTCAACGTGATTGTAAATTTCGCCATTAAATGTCACCCAAACAGTGCCATCTTCGTTGCTCATTGGCTGTGAGGCGGCGGTTGACAGATCAATAATAGAAAGACGTCTATGCCCCAGACCGATAGAACCATCTGTCGAGAGCCATACGCCCCCACCATCGGGGCCCCGATGTACCATGGTATCCCGCATTGTGATTAACAGAGATTCTGTAATCTGCGTGCTTTGACTGAGGCTTAATAGTCCAACAATTCCGCACATTACTTGTATCCTTTAAATTGTTGAGCAAGCTGCTCCTCAACGATAAGGCTGATTCGCGTGGCCTGAATTTGTTGCCACAATGGGATTGGCCAAGTCCCCATCTTGAGACTATTGGCCAACTTTATTAATTCATCGCGTTGCCCTTTATCTTGAGTTGGTGTTGAAAAAGGCTTAGTATTTTCACCAACTATAAACAACTTTTTATAGTCACTCATTACGATTACTTTACCGTCGCAAAAAATTTCCATTGTCTCTTTAGGATATTCGTTCGAGCCCAATGCTGTATAGGTTAAGGAAGCTACCGATCCATCATCAAAATTTATTACGGCAACAAAGTTATCACTACTGCTGTAGTATGCTGTTTGGGGTTTAATAGACATCGCCGTAACCTTTACGACCTTAGCTCCAGTCAGATAGGTGAATAGATCGTAAATATGGCAGGCCTCGCCAATGTTTCGACCGCCACCCTCACTGGTGTGAACCCAGTGATCTAATGGAATATAACCAGCATTCATTTGATAATTAATGATCATCGGGTTAGTACGTTTATCGACTAAGGTCTTGATGCGCGCGAGATATACTGAAAAACGCCGGTTGAAGCCTGTTAAAAGCAAAGGTTTATTCGAAGTTGAATTATCCTCGTAAAATTTTTCGATTATCGCAAGCTCATCTGCTTTCAGTACAAGCGGTTTTTCAACAAGTACGTGCTTTCCTGCCTCAAGAGCTGCTAGCGTCATCGATGCATGCGTATTGTGACGAGAGGCAATTAGAACCATATCAACATCTTTATCCGCAAGGACTTCGTTGTAATCGGTCGTTGAATAGGCAGCTCCGAACTGTTTCGCTGTCGCTACTGCATTATGGCCAGTGCGACTCATGATGCTTCGGATCTCGAATAAATCTGAAAGAGCTTGGAGATTTGGTAGATGCATACCCTTGGCGAATCCACCGGCACCCGCGACTGCCACCCTGATTTTATCCCTCTGTGTTGGTCTCGCTGACGGGTTCGCCACATTGTGATCGTTCCCTGAGAGTGTCCGACCTGGGTAGCTCAGCAAGACCATTAACGGCTTTGTCCCTTCACTTTTAAGCGATTCATAAGCTCGTGTAGCTTGAACAACCGGATAGGTTGCAGCAATAAGTGGCCTGACCTTGATTTGAGAATCCGAGATCAACCTAAGATATTCAGACATATTTCGATTCTCGGTCCAGCGAACATAAGAAATCGGATAGTCTAGGCCCCGTTCTTCATAGTTGTTGTCGTAACGTCCTGGCCCATACGAAGTGGATATTAAGAAATCTATTTCTTTGGTGTAGAAATCGGCCCGATTGAGGTTAAGACCAACATCACCTACCAGTACGACACGCCCCTTTTTTCGAGTCATCTGAAAGGCAGTTGAAATTATTGCATCAGAAGGGCTGGCTGCGGTAATGATCACTGCGTCAGCACCGTAACCATCAGTTATTCGAGCTACTTGCTGGAAGTCATTACCATCATCTGGATGTAGACCAATATGCATGCCGAGTTGTATGGCCAGATCGATACGTGTGCGATCAACATCAATGCCAATTACACGGCATCCGTTAGCCCGCAGCATCTGGGCGGTGAGCTGCCCAAGAATCCCGAGACCAAGGACTACGAAAGTTTCGCCCAGCGTTGGAGCTGCTCTTCGTACACCCTGCAGAGCAATTGCACCGAGCGTGACGGTGCATGCATCGCCAAAGCTGACATTGTCAGGTACCGGGGCTGCGAGATTGCGAGGAACTCGAATGATCTCAGCATGGTGCGCACATTGAGCTCCTGCGCAGGCTACACGGTCGCCAGTTTCGATGTCATGGACCCCTTCCCCTACCTGCAAGACAACACCAGCTGCTGAATATCCTGTTGCTTGACCCGCTGAAAGCTTGCCGGCTACGAGGCTTTTCGTTTTAGCAATGCCCTGTGTTGCAACCATTTGCACAATCTTCTTGACATTTTGTGGTTGCTTGAGTGCACGCTGCCAAAGTGGTAATCCAGTGGCCCGAACGCTACTCATTTCTGTTCCGATAGAAATGCACGAGTGGTCGACCTGAACCAGAATTGTTCCGGGTTCAACCATCGGCGACGGAACATCTTCGAGCTCGGCATGCCCTTGTCGAATCAATACTTGCTTCATTTCCAGACTCCACGTGTATCAAGCACTTTTTTACCATTAAGCAAATTACTATCGATTTGGTAAAACTCCCTGTGGTTGACCAGCATAAGTACAATATCCGCAGCACGGATAGCAGCCTCAGCGTCTAGCAGTTTGATGTGAGGGGATTTTTCGAGGCCAATTGGTAGGACGTCGATATTTGGCTCAACGATTAGGAGCGTGCCAAGTCTTTTTTGTGAAATATGCTTAACGATTTCTATCGCTGGGCTTTCACGTAAATCATCGATATCCGGCTTGAAGGCAAGCCCCATGCACGCGATTACTGGTGTACTGGTTTCGTTTTTGATTTCTTGAATAAGCGATTCAAGCTGAGTAATTACATAATGTGGCTTATATTCATTAACTTGGCGAGCGGTTCGAATAAGCTTGGCTGAATTGGGAGCTGAATCTACAATAAACCATGGATCAACCGCTATACAGTGACCGCCAACTCCCGGGCCTGGTTGAAGAATATTGACCCTCGGGTGGTGATTAGCCAGTTTGATGAGCTCCCAAACATTTATTCCGAGTTCGTCACTTACCAAAGACAACTCATTCGCGAACGCGATATTGACATCACGAAAGGCGTTTTCTGTAAGCTTGCACATTTCGGCGGTACGGGCATTGGTAAGCAAACATTGCCCACGCACAAACAACCTATATAAGTTTGCGGCCTTTTCTGCACAACTAGGTGTTAGACCACCTATAACTCGGTCATTCTCAACCAATTCATGTAAAACCTTACCTGGCAATACCCGTTCCGGGCAATAGGCAATGTTCACGTCAAACGCATCCTCCACTTGATTGGGAAAGCTCAGGTCTGGCCGTGCTTGCGACAACCAGCCGGCCATCTTTTCTGTTGCGCCAACTGGTGAGGTCGACTCTAGGATGATGAGGTTACCTTTTTGTATAACAGGGGCAATAGATCTCGCAGCAGCCTCAATGTAACTAAGATCAGGCTCATGATTACCTTTAAAGGGTGTTGGTACTGCGATCAAAAAGGCATCGGCCGGCTCTGGCTTTGTTACAGCTTTTAACTTTCCTTTTCGTACAACTTCATGTACAAGGGCATCCAGATCTGGCTCGACAATATGAATTTTTCCTTGATTGATAGTATCTACTGCATACTGATTCACATCAACGCCGATGACTTCAACACCTTGTGCAGCGATAACAGCGGCAGTTGGTAGGCCGATATATCCGAGACCTATGACTGAGATAGTTTGTGTCATTTATAACTCCTTTTTTATTTACCAATTGATTTGCCCAAGATGGCGACAGCGATTCGCTTTGCAGCTTTGCCGTCACCATAGGGGTTGTGAGCTCGGGCCATGCGCAGATATTCGGATTTATCATCGAGCAAACGCGTCGCTTCAGTAATAATTCGTTCACGATTTGTGCCAACCAACTTAACCGTGCCAGCTGTTACCGCCTCTGGTCGCTCGGTCACATCGCGCATTACAAGAACCGGTTTACCAAGCGATGGCGCTTCTTCTTGAATACCACCGGAGTCGGTAATCACAAAGTAGGCGCGGTTCATCAAATAGACAAATGGGAGATAATCTTGCGGTGGGATAAGATGAACCCGATGGCAACTAGAAAGGATTCGACTGACTGGCTCCTGTACATTTGGGTTAAGGTGAACTGGATAAACTATTTGTAAATCATCACGTTCAGACAATTCGCGCAAGGCATGGCAGATATCCTCAAAACCCTGTCCGAAATTTTCTCGTCTATGCCCAGTAATTAAAAGCAAGCGTCGGGATGGATCCAGAAACTTGAACTGTTCATTCAATTGATTATTTAACTGCTTATCTTCACTGAGCCTCTGCAGCACAACAAACAGTGCGTCCACGACTGTGTTACCCGTAACATGAATTGTTGCCTCATTAACACCCTCACGTAGTAAATTTTCTTTAGCAGTAGTAGTAGGCGCAAAGTGAAAATCCGCCACTACGCCCGTCAACTTTCTATTCATTTCTTCTGGCCAAGGTGCGTATTTGTCACCCGTTCGAAGCCCGGCCTCTATATGTGCAACAGGAATCTTTTGAAAATACGAAGCAATAGCTGTTGCAGCTGTTGTTGTGGTGTCGCCGTGAACGAGAACGATATTTGGACGCCAATCTGAGAATACATTGCGCATGCCAATCAAGACATTGTTAGTGATGTCGGTAAGATCTTGGCCTGGCGCCATTACATCCAGATCGTAATGTGGCCTGATATTGAATAGTGCTAGCACTTGATCGAGCATTTGCCGATGTTGACCGGTCACGCACACTTTTAAATCAATACCAATGGTTTGAGATAGCTCTAAGACTACAGGGATCATTTTGATCGCCTCTGGTCGGGTACCAAAAACACAAAGAACTTTTAAAGACATCTTAGTTTTTCCATTTGAGTAAAGTTAATCGTATTGCCACAACCAAGTTCAATGAAATTAATATTTTCCGCACAATCGCAATGCCGGCATATCAAGCTTTTAATAACAGCAATTGTTATACTTTGACTGTATTGCAGCACTGATTGGCGGGTTTGAAGGCAGTCGCAGTTCAGGATATACCTGAACGTGATTTAACCATTCCAAATCCGTTTTTACAAAAGTAGCAGTCACAGTCGCCTGTCAATTCGAAAGAGTCTGAAGCAAGAATTAAGGAATTTTTTAATTTGATTTAACAAGCATCAGATTGCGTCAACAAAACCGAGGTTTATTCCCTATATCTGTAAATATCAAAACCTTAAAGATTGAGCCGATCTTTACTTCCGTTGTCAACATTATTGCTGTAACAATGATTTCTTGACGCAAAATGATAAGCCCACAAAGTGAAATCATAATTAATAAAAATACCTTGAAATACTCAGCCTTTTTCAAGAAAAAATCAATAAATAACGCACCAACTTGAACTGCGATTCCAGGGATAGTACTTTCTTCATTTTAATCTTCCGTAATTGTCTTCAAATCTTACGATGTCATCCTCGCCCAAATAGCTACCCGATTGAACCTCGATAATTTCCAACGGTATCGTACCTGGGTTGCTAAGTCGATGAGATTCGCCCAAGGGTATGAAGGTGGATTGGTTTTCTGTTAGCAACAACACTTTGTCGCCGTTGGTGATTTCGGCGGTGCCCTTCACCACAATCCAGTGCTCGGCCCGGTGGTGGTGTTTTTGCAAACTCAGGCTAGCGCCAGGGTTTACCTGAATTCGCTTAACTTTGAAGCGATCGCCTTCGTCAATACTGTCGTACCACCCCCAAGGGCGGTTGACTTTGCGATGTGAGGTGAGCTCGTCACGCTTTTGGACTTCGAGCTGGTGAACCAGTTTTTTGACGTTTTGGCTTTGGCTGCGTTCAGCCACCAGCACGGCGTCTGCTGTTTCAACCACGATTAGGTTGCTAACGCCCACTGCGCCCACCAAACGGGTGCTGGCGTGAATGAAGGTGTTGTGCGTATCGGCCAGCAGTGCATCGCCCTGCACAACGTTGCCCTGCGCATCTTGGCGGCCGTCTTGGTTTACTTGCCACACGGCGTCCCATGCGCCCAGGTCGGACCAGCCTGCGTTTAGCGGCACCATGTGGATAGCAACGTTAGAGCCCGGGCACTTCTCCATCACCGCGCAGTCAATGGACTCCGAAGGTACTTGTGCAAAGGCTTCTTGATTAGGGCGCACAAACGAGGCGTCTGACGTTTTGGTCGCCCATGCAGTTTGGGTAGCCGCCAAGATGTCGGGGCGAAACTGAGCCAAGGCCGTGAGCCACGTGCTTGCTCGCATTACAAACATGCCACTGTTCCAAGAGTGTTGGCTACCTGCCAAGTAAGCTTTTGCCACCTCAAGGCAGGGCTTTTCTTCAAATTGAACCACAGTGAACTCGCCATGCGCACCCGCGCTACCCGACTGCTGGATGTAGCCGTAGCCGGTTTCAGGCTTGTCGGGAGTGATGCCCAAGATAACAATTCCACCTTTTGCCGCCGCTCGAATGCTTTGCTGCAATGCCGCTTGGAATGCTCTTGCATTTTGTACAGTTTGATCGGCTGGGGTTACAACCAAGACAGGGTCTTCCGCGCCCTCAGTGGCTTGCAAGGCTGCCAAGGTAAGCGCGGGCGCGGTATTGCGACCAGTTGGCTCTAGCAGCAAAGTGGCATTGTTTTGCCTCATCTCTCGCAGCTGCTCGAGCGACAAAAAACGATGCTTTTCATTGGTAACTACAAGGGGACTTCCAACGGTGATGTCTGTTGACCCAAGTTGGTTGACACGATCAACGGCTTGCTGGAACAAACTTGTGGTGCCTGACAGCACCAAAAACTGCTTAGGAAAGCCTGCACGCGATAAAGGCCACAAACGGGTACCCGAACCACCACACAAAATGACAGGAGAAACGTTAATCATGCTTTGACTTTCGTTCGTTCTTGACCAGATTCAATCTCTGACTTGAGAGACTCAATTTCGGCTTTAATTTCTTCATACTCAAAAAGTTTGCGTTTTAAGAAGTTGCTGGTTAGTGCGGCTTTTTCAGCGATTCCGCGCGGCGTTAATATGTACACGTAGCCGAATTTATTTTTGGATTGGCTAAAGTTTTGCACCTTGATCCAACCTTTTTCGATGAGGGCTTTTAGGCAATAGTTCAGGCTGCCTACGCTTACACCAAGCTTTTCCGCCAACTCACGCTGAGTAAGGTCTGGATTTTCTTTAAGAATGCGCAGGACCCGAAAGTAAGTGTCTTCTTGTGTTTGAGTGTTTTTGTTGCGCATATGTCTATTCGATCAGGCACGCTACCGCCGTTTCAAGTTCTGACACTGAAACTAGAGACACGCTTTCGATCCCGTGGGAATTCTAGTCGGGAATGTGCAGTTTGTTCAATTTTGAACAAAGATTGAAGGGCAAATTGATTAATGAATTAAGGGTCCAAGAGCGGGCGTGTCCTAGATTTTGTGTAAACGGTTTAATGACAGGAGACTGCCGAAGTTCTCAAAGGAAGAGAAATGACCGTGAACAACGAATTGATCGGCTGGCATTCCCCCAAACCTGTAGCCACTTTTCATAGCGCAGTCTGACGCTGTCGCTCGAACTCATGGGGGCTGAGTTGATCGAGGTGCTTGTGGCGTCGAACTCGATTGTTGAAACCCTCGATGTAATCGAAGATGTCTGACTCAGCCTCAGCTCTTGTGCTGTAAATCCGCCTCTTGATTTGCTCGCTTTTCAACTTACTCAAGAACGATTCAGCTACGGCGTTATCCCAGCAATTACCCCGACTACTCATGCTCGGACTCAATCGGTTGGCCACATCCACAACTGAATGTCATCGAACAACGACTTGCTTGACCGCTTCGTCCTTGAATTCAGGCGCGTATTTCGTTCTCTGCATTTTCATTTCTCCATTTCAGTTTTGACATCATTATTTGTCTACTGATTTGGGGAATGCCAGAACGAACCTTTAAAGCAGAATTAAGGGCAGTTGCTGCACTCATTCGAGATGAGTGCGATTCAGACACGCCAGCAACCGAACTCGCTAAACGCATCATCCACTATGAACGCAACGAAGCGTTTTTGATCAAACAAAGCGAAGTAGATGTGAACGCTGAAGTCAAAGAATAGGCAAATGACACACACCGATTTGCGCTTTACGGTCTGGTTCAGCAACACGAGAATAAAAAGCGTATGCCTGTGACTTTTACAACGTCAAATAAAAGACCAAAAGGCAAATGGCGCAGCGAAGAAATGAAATTCATCGAAGATTTTGTGAAGCTGCAAGATAAGGTGGTGCTCGCGCGGGCAAGAGATCAGCAAACCAAATTGACCAACAGCCAGCGCTACCAAAAACGCGCCATCAATCAGTTGGTCAAGGGCGTGAGGGCCATCGCCAGCGGATCTGAAATGTGATTTTTACAAAACGAACCCAAATCAACACTCACAGTTGGGAGTGGCCCGCCAAATCTTGTTATCAACCTTGTTTGAAGCGCCAGACAGCCCTGAGTTTCCCTAACTGACCGTTCGTTTCTGGATTTTCGCCAGCTTTGCGAATCGCCCGGCGCACAAACGCCACCAACAAACCCAAAAACAGCCCCGCAAAAGCAGACACCAAAACAATGATGGCTCGCTTGGGGCTTGATCGTTTTTCAGGTGGCAATGCCACGTCAACCTGTTGAATCAGCGGACCTTCTTTCGCCTCGTCAACCCGAGCAGACTCGTACTGCGCCACCAAGACGCCCATCATGGCTTCGCGCGCCTTGATATCTCGATACGCCTTCACAGCCAGCTGCTGCATGGGTGAAGACTTCTCGTCAGCCCCCGAACCTTGCTCGAGTTTTTTCAACTGAGATCGAAGCGCTGAAAGCTCACCAGCCAAACGCTGCACGTCAGGATTTTGCGACGTGGCAAAGCTGCCCATAGCAGCCAACTGCACTTCCTTGGCAGCAATCTGTGCGCGCATTTCGGCCCCGGCTCGCACAGATGTTTCAGCAATAACTGCCGTTACCTGCATACCCGATTTCTCTTTAGCAGCACGGAAGTTTGCTTCTGCTTCAGCCAGCTCATTTTGAGTTTTGACGATTGCCTGCTCAAAGAACACTCTTCGCTGCTGAGCATCAGTCACTGCGAGCTTACCCATCAAGTTACGAAGCTCCTCGACGTGTGCATTGGCAAGCTTTGCAGCGAATTCGGGGTCTTTGTCATTTGCTTCAATTGTGATGAGGCCAGCTTTTTTATCAGCAGCAATCTTCATGTTTTGCTTAAGCGCCTCGCGCGTTTCAAGAATGGTTTTCTTGTCGTATCGCTTTTGAAGCTTGAGCTTTTCAATGACCGCCTTTTGCAAGCTCTCGCTTTGCATGAAGGCAATGTACATTTCATCAGGGCTCTTGATGCCAGCCGCCCCACCTGCCAACCCGGCCAATGCACCAAGACTGGCCAATGCTGAGGCAGCCCCACTTTGCTGCTGCTGAGGCGGCATCATGACCGTTTTGGCCGTGAAAATGGGCGTCATCAGCAAGCTCACCACAATGGCGAGCGTGGTGGTAACTGCAGGTATGCCAAATAGCGTTTTCTTTTCTTCACCAAGCGCAATAGCCAAGTCAAGAAGACTGATTTCATCTTCTTCAGCCTCAACCACGGGTAATGCGTTTTGATCAGCCATGGTGAACCCTTAATAGCCCAAAGCCTTGAGGCCCGCAGCGCCAAGCCCAAGTTGGTAGAAGATTTGTGTGATGTCTTTGGCGTTGCGCACCACAGCACTCCAGGTGGCTTCGCGGTCAAGCTTATCTGGCATGACTATAGAGTCACCCGGCATAACCTTCATGCCATTGATAGAGCCAAACCAGCTGCCGTTGCTTGTAAGTGCTGAGCCATCAGCCCGCACCAAGATGACCGAATTGCGATCAGCTCCTGAGCCCACACCTGCAAGCTTGAGGTAATCGTTAACCGTTTGGTCCTTTTTGTAAATCAAAGCGGACTCGGTGTTGACGGCACCATACACATACACAAAGTCTGGTCGGGTTGGAATGATGAAACGGTCACCGTTTTGCAAGCGCAAGTCTGGAATTCTGGTTAAAAAATTGGCCGTATCTGGCTCTAAGCCCAAAGCAATGCGGCCCTCAGGCTTTAATGAGCGAATACGCTCTAAGGCTTGGCGCTGTGCTTGTTGTGCTGCCAAGATTCTGGCTTGAGAAATGGCAGCATCTGATGCCGCACCCAAGCTTTGGCTGGCTTGCGCCAGTTGGGCACTTGATTCACTCTCTAAACGACGCACCAGCTTGTCCAGGTTGTCAATCTGACTCTTGCGAACTTCATCACGATAAAAGGCCGAACCAAACAAGTAAGCATCGGCCGTCAAACCGCCAGCTCGCTGCAACACAGCTGAGAGTGTTTCACCAGGCTTGGCCTGATAAATACCAGGCTTATTCACTTCGCCTTCTACGCGAACCATGATGCGACGCTTGGCAATGGGTACACGCATGTCGGTAGCAGAAAAGACTGTGACCACATCACCAGCTTGCAGCAAATGGTTGTCTTCATCTTTGGGGTTGCTAAGCACTTTGCTGAGGCTAAATGTCAACAAGCTAACACTCAGGTCTTGGCGGTTGAGTCGCTCAATGACGGCATAGTCCCAGTTGATTTCGTCGTACAAATTACCCACAGATTCGGCCACAGAGGGCACAGTGTTGCGCTCATTAACCTTGATGGGCGGCTGATTTGAGAACATGCGCGCTTGGCGCGACTCACGGTAAGACTCAATGTTTCTTGCTTCACGCTCAGCTGTGGCTGTGCGACCGTCGTACTCTTTTGCGGCTATCTTTTGCGTCGCGGCTTGTGCTGCTGGTGAGTTCGACATTTTTTCAGACTCACTCACCGCCTTCAAACGCGCCTCGCGCAAACCTTTTTGGTCGATGCGCACATCAAGCACTGGGTCGTCGAGCAAGTCTTCCGACATGATTTCGCGCTCACGCAGGGCGCGTTCACGCTGGTTGCCATCAAACAGCACCTCGTTTTGGCGGCGCACAGAATCTCGACTAATGAGGGTTGCTTTGTTGGGAATGAGGTCACTCACGCGCATGCCTTCTCGCCAAGCCATGCGGGTGGGCTGTGCCACATTGCCGCGCAAGGTCACGGCGTTGCCAAGCTCTGGGGTAATAGCGTTGACCGTCACTAAGTCGCCATTTTTCAAGGGCGTTTTAAGGCCTTGGGCATTGAGCACCACGTCTTCAACCCGACGGGGCTGGCTTTGCTCTGGGCTCAAGCGCTCGAGGACTGCTCGGCGTGGGTCAGCCACCACGGGCAGGCCACCTGCCACGCTGAGCAATTGCTCTAGCGTTTCGTTGGCAGCCTTGATTTCGTATACAGCAGGGTTGTTGACCTTGCCCACCAATGCCACAAAGCCCACTGCTTCGGGAATGACGATGACGTCACCATCGACCAACTTGACATCGCCCACATTGTTGCCTTGGGCCAAAAAGCTGTAGAGGTCAAACTCTGTGACCACTTGACCGGCCCGCTTGAGCTGCACGCGTCGCATAGAGCCCGCGGCATTGGGGCCGCCGGTGGCAAACAAGCCGGTGGTAAGTGTTGATAGGCTGCTGAGCGAATAGCTGCCAGGACGGCGCGCTTGGCCCACGACGTATACCGTGATGGTGCGCAACTGCCCCATGG
>JACCDN011022509.1_pt1 | contig 47234 bp, 48 predicted proteins | sample 7441691 | NCBI WGS metagenome assembly JACCDN01 (sample SAMN15323439, study PRJNA562643) | freshwater metagenome | isolation source: river surface water | place: USA:Blue River Watershed | collected 2017-08-16 | reverse complement strand
GTGCGCTTTGGCACTGGGGCAAAGAAAGTCGTGCACGTAAGGCATATGATGACATGAATGGTTCATTTGAGCAGCTTGCCTTACGGAAGGAAACAGCGCAAGGTGCAGAATTGCTGCTCAATATGTTCAAATGAATGTAAGCATCTTGGAATGAAAGAGCAGGTTGGTGAAAATCTATGCTTACTTGTTCTAAACAACAGGATCCTGTCAGACAGGCTCCTGTTGTTGCGAGCTAATACGAAAAGATTTTGTACGAAAAAATCTTGGAAAAAATTCATATTGGTTTTTTTAAGATACTGATTCCATCACGTAATATGCCCATGCTACAGAGAAAATTGATTACCATTCAATAGCCGCTGCGCACAGCTAACCTACCCCTTCCTGCTTTTGATACATTGATATTTTCACACAAAAACCTGCCCGTTATTTTTTAATTTATAAATTAATTCATCTATAATTAACAAATAATCCCATTTTTATATTCAAAATAGCCTATTATTTAACACTTTGTTTGCCATCATGTTAATCGAAGGTCAAGCAAGAGAAACAGCGCTGACGTTGTGATCAATACCTGTATTTATCCTGACGTTAGCCATGTGATCACCGAAATCGATTAAACACCGCATCCAATAACCAGGGTATTTGTTATGCCTAATCAAATTACGACAGATTCGGCACATTTCAACAACCGTATCAGGCAACCGGCGGATGCTGATGAACTGAAACCCCAGGGTAATATCAAGATCCTGCGGATTCACAACAGTGCCAATACACCCACAGTCATGCGTACCCATGCCCGTCACCGGCCTGTGAAAAACCTTCAGGGTAAATTGAACAGCTTTATGCACACGCTTTGGTTTATCTTAAAAAGCACCACGCGCATTCTGCAAAAACACTATGAAAGCCACAATACCGGCAATGACATCGTTGTTTCTGACGAAAATCCAGGAAAACGCACACCGCCCCTTTATATGGACGTTAAGGAGTACCGTATGCGCAAGAAAGCGGGGGTAATGAATAAAACAGTGATCCGGCACCGGGGAGAAAATCTTGCGGGTATTTATAACAATACCTTCACAGATCACCCGCCGATCAATGAAAACATGGCGTCGTTATTATTTAGCGCAAAAAAAACCATCAATTCCGTCAGTTTTTCTGCATTACCCACGGCCCTGGCGGCATCCCAGAGTATGGGGCATTCTACCCAGCGGCAATCCCTGCTTAAAAAGCCGGTTAACAGTGAAAAAAGATTCCGGGCAGAGAGAAGGCAGAAGAATGCGGGTCCTCCCGGGAAGATCGAGCGCAGAAAATCAGACAGAAGAGCGCGCAGTTTATGAAATTTTCAGGTCGGTAGTGGGAACGGTATGACGCGGTAATCTGTTTGGTTAGATCCCTGCACGGCCTGTTTTCTTTCTCTGGCATGGTTTCCTCTTTATCTGACGGTTTTTGTGCCGATAGGTAAAGTGCGCAATTCCAAGGTTATACCTGAATTTAGCGGATCTGTCGCATTAACATCAACAGGACCCTTTGCAAGGTTCTATCCTCAATCTCAATCTCAATGTTAAGAATACCCCCGATATCCGTATAAAAAGTAGGGTATGATTTACGTCAGTTACATCAGTTATTTTACAAGTATGGATACCCTTGACAGGGAGTAGGCAATTTTAAATGGGGTCTGGATTTATCATGTCATCTATCGTTTTAATTAATAGGGGATGGTGAAATCAGAGAGTAAAAAATACCTGACCACGACACATGAGGATCGGATGGTCTATTTATGATAGCCGTTTTTATCGCTATCGACGATAATGCGCAATAAATCATACTGATTTTATCCAAAGGTCGTCATGTCCGTTGAGATGAATAAAAGCCCGACCAGCATCATGACCTCTACGGGCCTCAAGGAGGTAAAACAGCAGCCTCATGACTGCAAAGATATCCCGCAGAAAATTAACGGTATTTACAACACGGACAATATTGCCAACGTTCTGGATGGCAGTGTTACAATCCGACTTAATATACGCATCCAGAAAAAGCTGCGTACCCTCATGTGCCATTTATTGTTTGTTTTACAATATCCTGCTGAATTTTTGCAAAAAAAATATAATATCAGCAATAGGTTAAATGACAGTGGTTGCGACAGTGATAGCGGGGATTCCATGCTGTCGGTAAGACAACGTGACCCGCATATTCTCAGGGTAAAAAGAAAAAGAGCAACCATCAGCCAGACCAGTATCATTCAGCCTGATGGGGATAAAAACGTGCTTTCCCGCAACGGAAAAGTTGGGGAAAAGAACGGCATCATATATGAAGCCGCATTATCCAGTATAAAAGAAAAATTAATTGCGGGTAGGCCTTCTCATAAAGCTCCCTTCGCGCTGACTGCCTCTCAGAATACCGGTCATTCAACCCAGCACCAGACTCTGCCGGGAAAACTTCCTGTCAGGAATGAGAAAAGATCATCAGACAGACGGCAGCAAAATAGGGGACCTCCTGAGGGGAAAGAACGGAGAAAAACAGACAGACGTCGTCGACAGCGGTAACAGCTTATCAGCAGCGAGTCTTGTGGTACTGGTGCTGATTTTAAGTTCAGGGTAGACTGCGTTTAACGTTGAGGATAAGTGATACAGGCCATTGTCATGCATTGCCCGTTTTGTAACGCTGTTGATACCAAGGTTATCGATTCCCGTCTGGGGGCAGAGGGCGCCCAGGTACGACGTCGCCGTCAATGTCTATGTTGTCATGAACGTTTTACCACCTTTGAGCTGGCACAGCTACTGATGCCCAGAGTTATTAAACGTGATAACCTGCGTGAACCTTTTAATGAAGACAAATTGCGCCGGGGCATGTTGCGTGCTTTGGAAAGACGGCCAGTGAGTACCGATGATGTAGAAACGTCTATCAACCAGATTAAATCGCGGTTACGTGCCAGCGGAGAGCCGGAAGTGCCAGGTAAAATGGTCGGTAATCTGGTGATGGATGCGTTAAAACGCCTTGATAAAGTTGCCTATATTCGCTTTGCCTCTGTTTATCGCAGTTTTGATGATGTCCGTGAGTTTGGTGAAGAAATTGCCCGATTACAGGATTAACCTTACTACTTTCCGGTAATACCATAAACGGGCTTTATATGCCCCACTACGGGTAAACAAGCGATGCATCAAGATAAAATCTGGATGGCCCGGGCTTTTGAGTTGGCACGTATGGGTCGGTTTACCACTACGCCCAACCCCAGTGTTGGCTGTGTGATTGTACAAAATGATCAGATGGTGGGTGAAGGTTATCATCTGCGTGCGGGTGAACCCCATGCAGAAATCCATGCCCTGAACATGGCAGGAAGTCGTGCGCAGGGGGCAACGGCTTATGTTACCCTGGAGCCTTGCTGCCATCATGGGCGTACCCCACCTTGTAGCGATGCCCTGATTCAATCAGGGATCAAGCGCCTGGTAGCGGCCATGCAGGATCCCAACCCACACATGTGCGGACGGGGTCTACATCAGCTGAAACAGGCAGGCATTGAAGTGCAGCACGGCCTGATGCTGCCAGAGGCAGAAGCGCTTAATCGTGGCTTTCTCAAACGGATGCGCACTGGATTTCCCTGGATACAGCTGAAGATAGCCGCTTCACTGGATGGTCGTACGGCCATGGCATCGGGCGAAAGCCAATGGATCACCTCCAAAGCAGCGAGATCCGATGTTCAACAACTGCGTGCCCAATGTTGTGCCATTTTGAGCACCAGTGCTACCGTACTTGCCGATGATCCTGCCCTGACAGTACGCTGGCAAGAACTGAATTCCCGGATCCAGGACGAATATCCACAAAACAACTTGCGCCAGCCTGTCAGGGTGTTACTCGACAGCCGTAATCGTATTACACTACAGCATCGGGTCATTCAGGAACCCGGTGCCTGCTGGCTGGCTCGCCTGAATCGTGATCACCGTCATCACTGGCCTGATAACAGCGAACAGCTCATATTGCCAGCTAAAGGCGATGGTGTCGATCTGGTGCTATTGCTGATGGCGTTGGGTAAACGTCAAATCAATTCCGTGCTGGTTGAAGCGGGGGCTTTGCTTGCAGGCGCGTTACTCAGTGCCGGTGTGGTGGATGAATTATTACTTTACCTTGCCCCCAAACTGTTGGGTGATAATGCACGTGCTTTGTGCATTTTGCCCGGGTTACACCTGTTGTCTCAGGCACCTGAGTTTATCATCAACGAGATTCGTCAGATTGGGCCTGATGTCTGTTTGCATCTGAAACCCGGCAGCAGTCAGTAAAAAAATATGATAAAATCCGTCAGTACTGTCTGAATTTAAGGAAGGGTATGGACATTATTGAGGGTAGTATTGTGGCTTCTGATGCCAGGGTAGCCATTGCTGTTGGGCGTTTTAACAATTTTATCAACAACAGTTTGCTGACCGGTGCACTGGATGCCCTCAGACGTATGGGGCAAATAAATGACAATAATATCAGCGTAGTGTGGGTGCCTGGCGCTTATGAACTGCCACTCACTGTCAGTCTTCTGGCAAAAAACAGGCAGCATGATGCCATTATCGCGCTGGGGTGCGTCATTCGTGGTGCGACGCCACACTTTGACTACGTAGCGGGGGAGTGCAGTGCTGGCCTGGCAAAAGTTTCCATAGACACTGATCTCCCTGTCATTTTTGGTGTATTAACCACTGACAGTATTGAGCAAGCCATTGAACGTGCCGGCAGTAAAGCCGGAAATAAAGGCTTTGAGGCCGCTATGACGGCACTTGAAATGATTAATGTTATCAGGGCCATGAAAGCGACCTTCAATTAAAGGGGAATGATGTGAAACCTGTTGCTCGCCGCCGTGCCCGTGAATGTGCGGTCCAAGCCGTTTATTCCTGGCAATTATCCCAAAACAGCATCTCTGATGTCGAATCTACCTTTCTGTCAGAGCAGGATATAAAAGATGTGGATGTCAGGTATTTTCGCGAGCTGTTGTCGGGTGTGGCGGCCAATACCGCCGAGCTGGATGCGTTAATGGCACCCTATCTTTCTCGTCAGCTCAGCAGGTTAGGTCAGATTGAAAAAGCTATTTTAAGGCTTGCCCTGTTCGAACTGAGCAAACGCATTGATGTTCCCTATAAAGTCGCTATCAATGAAGCCATTGATCTGGCTAAAACTTTCGGTGCTGAAGATAGTCATAAGTTTGTTAATGGTGTACTGGATAAAGTAGCTCCGGTTGTGCGCAGGGAGTCGGTTATCGGTAAACCTTTACCATCTTGATTAAAAATCTGTTTCTGATCCTGCTGATTGACGGTCAATGGATTAAAGTTTACAGCAGGATAAATGCCGTGCAACCTGTAAGCCTTGATCCTCAACAGGGTCATAACAAACTTTGGCATGCATGATGCGCAGTTAAGTTTTTTCTGGAATGAAAGCATGACATGTTGCGAATTTGACATCATCGCCCGTTACTTCAACCGTTTTCGAGGTAACCGCCAGGATGTAAAATTAGGCCTTGGGGACGACTGCGCATTACTGACGGTTTCAGACAAACAGTTACTGGCTATCAGTACGGACACCTTGGTATCAGGGGTTCATTTTATGCCAAATATCGATCCCGGTGATCTGGGTTATAAATCTCTGGCAGTTAATTTAAGTGACTTGGCTGCCATGGGGGCTGATCCTGCCTGGTTATCTCTGGCACTTACCTTGCCTCAGGTGGATGAAAATTGGCTAAAAAAATTCAGCGATAGTCTGTTCGAGCAGTTAAATTATTACGATATGCAGCTGATAGGTGGAGATACCACCCGTGGTCCGCTCAGCCTGACGCTCACCGTTCATGGTCTGGTGCCTTTCGGACGGGCATTAACCCGTTCGGGTGCCAGAACAGGTGACTGGATCTATGTCACTGGCACATTGGGGGACAGCGCAGCGGGTTTAGCCATTTTACAGGGCCAACTACAGCCAGATAACGAGATGGACAAAATCGCACTTATTCATCGCCATCTGCGGCCTAAACCACGCATACTGCAGGGTAAAGCTCTGCGTACCCTTGCCACTGCGGTTATCGATATTTCTGACGGCCTGATCTCTGACCTGCAACACATCCTGAAAGCCAGCCGCTGCGGTGCACGTATCGATTTGAATCTGATACCCTATTCGAGCCATCTGAAAAACCAGGTGAATGGAGAACAGGCGTTATATTGGGCACTGGCCGGTGGGGAAGACTATGAACTCTGTTTTAGTGTGCCAGAAATACACCGTAGTGCCCTTGATACCCTCTTGAATCATCTGGGCGCTGATTATACCCGTATTGGCCAGATCACCGCACCAGGAACTGGCTTGACTTTCTTTAATCAGGGTGAGCCCGTTACACTTGCATGGCAAGGTTTTAATCATTTTGCGTCGGTAAAACATGAACAGAATCAGACACCGGTTGCATCTTCGTAATCCCTGGCATTGTCTGGCAACAGGCTTTGGCAGCGGGCTTTCCCCTGTATTCCCGGGTACCGTCGGTTCTTTTGCCGCCATCCCTTTCTGGCTGCTGTTAATCCAGTTACCCTCACCACTCTATTATCTGTGGGTGCTGTTCAGCATTATGATCGGCTGCTGGCTCTGCCATCGAACGGCTAGCGATCTGCAGGAAAACGATCCGGGCAGTATTGTCTGGGATGAATTTGTGGGTATCTGGATTACCCTGATGGCCTTGCCGACCAATAACTGGCAATGGGTTAGCGCGGGTTTTGTCATGTTTCGTATTGTGGATATCTGGAAACCCTGGCCTGTGCGCTGGTTTGATGGCCATGTGCGGGGTGGCATAGGGATTATGCTTGACGATATTGTTGCCGGGCTTATTTGTGCCGGGATACTGTGCCTTGCGAGTCAGGTTATTTAGCTAGCCAGCGCAGAATCTGCTGCTCGATACCGCTGGTATCCAATCCAAGATCACTGCGGATCTCTTCCTGGCTGCCTTGGGGAATAAAGCGATCAGGTAGACCGATATTGAGCACCGGGGTTAGCTGGCTTTTGGATATCAGGACTTCGTTCACGCCGCTGCCTGCCCCTCCCATGATGGCATTCTCTTCCAGTGTTACCAGTAACTGATGACTTGCTGCCAGCTCGTGGATCAGTTCTTCATCCAGTGGCTTGATAAAACGCATATCAACCAGGGTGGCATTCAGGTTAACGGCAACGTCACTGGCTGCAGCAAGCAGGGTACCAAAACTGAGAATGGCGATCCTTTCACCTTTGCGACAGGTACGTGCTTTACCCACAGGTAGCATTTGCAAGGGTTCCAGTTGTGCGCCAGTACCGCAACCCTTGGGATAGCGCACACAGGTGGGGCCAGCACCGTAATGATAGCCGGTATGTAGCATTTGACGGCATTCATTTTCATCACTGGGCGCCATGATCAACAGATCGGGAATACAGCGCAGAAAAGACAGATCAAACGCCCCCTGGTGTGTCTGGCCATCAGCTCCCACAATTCCTCCACGATCAATGGCAAACAGTACCGGCAGCTTTTGAATAGCGATATCATGAATCAATTGATCATAGGCGCGTTGCAAAAATGTAGAGTAAATGGCCACCACCGGTTTATAACCACCTATCGCCAGCCCGGCGGCAAAAGTCACCGCATGTTGTTCGGCAATGGCGACATCAAAATATTGCTGTGGAAACTGTTGGGAGAAATTCACCATTCCGGAACCTTCACGCATGGCGGGGGTGATGGCCATCAGTAATGGGTCACTGGCTGCGGTTTCACATAACCATTGGCCAAAAATCCTGGAATAAGTGGGTAATCCTTCCTTGCTGGTGGGTAATATACCAGATGCCGGGTCAAATTTAGGCACCGCATGCCAGCCGATGGGATCCTGCTCAGCGGGGGCATACCCCCGGCCTTTTTTGGTCATCACATGCAAGAACTGAGGGCCTTTCAGGTTGCGCATATTTTTTAGTGTTTGTACCAGACTCTGTACATCATGACCGTCTACTGGACCAATGTAATTGAAACCCAATTCTTCAAACAGTGTTCCTGGCACCACCATCCCCTTGAGATGTTCTTCCGTACGCCTGAGTAATTCTCTGACCGGTGGTATATCGGAAAACATTTTTTTACTGCCTTCACGCAGGGTGGAATACAGCCTGCCAGACAGCAGCTGAGCCAGATGATTATTCAGGGCACCTACGTTTTCTGAAATGGACATTTCGTTATCATTTAGCACCACCAGCATGTCAGAATGAATATCGCCTGCATGATTCATGGCTTCAAATGCCATACCGGCAGTCAATGCGCCATCGCCAATCACACAAACGGTTTTACGGCCTTTATTCTCACGTTCCGCTGCGATGGCCATACCCAGACCGGCACTGATTGAGGTTGATGAATGCCCGACAGAAAGCACATCGTACTGACTTTCACCGCGCCATGGAAAGGGATGCAAGCCGTTTTTCTGGCGAATACTGTCAATTCTGTCACGGCGCCCGGTGAGAATTTTATGCGGATAGGCCTGATGACCGACATCCCATATCAGATTGTCAAAGGGCGTATTGTAGACATAATGCAGAGCAACGGTTAACTCAACCGTACCTAATCCAGAGGCAAAATGGCCACTGGAACGACTGACACTGTTTAACAGATATTGACGCAGTTCATCACACAATATTGGCAGTTTGTTTTTGGGTAACAGGCGGAGTTCCTCAGGGATCTCTGCTAATGCCAGTGTTGGATATTGGGTTATGTCAAAGCTCATTTAATACTCAAATTTCAGAAAAGGGTAACAGATTTCAGGGTAACCTTATTAGATTAACCAAGGTCGTGATCTTAACTTGCTAGTCCTTAATGCTATCCAGGAAACATCGATACTCCAGCGGGCAATTTGCCCTGATGGATGGGAGAATTAATTATCACGTTCGATCACAAAACGGGCTAAGGTACGCAAAGAGCGGGTATCGTAAGATTGTGCGTTCAGCATATCCAGAGCCTCATCTGTTTCTGCCAGTAGTTCCCGCATTTTTATACGCGCATGCTCAAGGCCGATCAGGGCCGGATAGGTGCTTTTACCCATTTGCTGATCGGAACCCTGACGTTTACCCGTTCTGGCACTGTCACCCGCCACGTTCAAAATATCATCCTGAACCTGGAAAGCAAGGCCAATGGCCGCAGCATAACGTGTCAGTACAGGTAAAACGGCACGTCCGGACTCCCCTGCCGCCAGCGCTCCCATACGCACGGCAGCCTGAATGAGCGCTCCTGTCTTGTAACGGTGGATTTGTTCGAGAGATTCCAATGCGATCTGGCAACCTGCTGCCGCCAGATCCAGGGCCTGACCGCCACACATTCCTGCTGCACCACTGGCAGTTGCCAGTTCAGAAATCATGGCCAGCCGATGCTGGATAGCCACGTCGGGCATCGGCGCATCAGCCAAAATTGAGAAGGCCAACGTCTGTAATGCATCACCCGCTAGAATAGCGCAAGCTTCACCAAATTTCACGTGACAGCTGGCCTTACCACGGCGTAAGTCATCGTTATCCATAGCAGGTAAATCGTCATGTACCAATGAATAAGCATGAATACATTCCACGGCCGTGGCAGGAACATCAAGATTATGCAGGCTGACGCCAAACATCTGCCCCGTGGTGTAAACCAGCCATGGACGAAGCCGTTTACCGCCTGACAGGGTGCTGTAACGCATGGCGGCTATCAGCAAGCTGTTCTGCAAAGGCTCATGGGCCATAAAATCATAAAGCGTCTGGTCCACACGCTTGTGATAAAAAGTGAACAGATCATTCATCTCTCCGGGTGCTGTTTCAGGCATCATGGTGCATCCGGGGTAAAAGGTGTCAGCTGTGCATCGGGTTCATCATTCAGTAAAATTTGTACACGTTGCTCTGCCTGTTGTAATGTCTGTTGACTGAGGTGAACCAGTTGCATACCGCGCTCAAATTCATTCAAGGCCTGTTCCAGTGGCAGTTCTCCTGCTTCTAAGTGGATCACAATTTTTTCCAGTTCGCTGAGTGCCGCTTCAAAGCTTGGAAATGCTTTCCCTTCCTTGTCAGGATCAGGGTTAATTTTATTTTGTGCAGTTGCTTTTTTTGGCATAAATTTTTACCTCCAACGGGTGGCTGAGGCCACATTTGTGTCTGCACGGCAGATAATCCATGGATTGCTCACACAATATGTTATTGCCTGTACGCTGTACAGACATTGAGAATTTTTATCAGGTATGTCTAAATACATGGGACAACTTGTGTTCGTGTGTAACTAAAAATTATGAAGTTTATCATCAAATTATTCCCGGAAATTACGATCAAGAGTGCGCCTGTTCGCCTGCGTTTTATTAAAATATTGACGACTAATATCCGTAACCTACTAAAACAGCTCGATGATTCGGTGCGTGTTACCCGTCATTGGGATTATATTGAAGTTTGCACTCATGGTGAAAGTCACGGCATCAATATGGGGGATATGCTCACGCGCATCCCGGGTATCGCTTGTATTCTCGAGGTCGAAGAGCATGTTTTTAGTGACATGGATCATATTCTTGAACACGCTATCACGGCTTGGGGCCATTTATTACCGGAAAAATCGTTCTGTGTCCGGGTTAAACGCTTCGGTGTCCATTCATTTCGTTCCACAGATGTAGAATGTTATCTGGGTGCTGGCCTTAAGCAGCATGTGGCCAGTGCCAGCGTAAATCTGACTTGCCCCCAGCTTTCCCTGCATCTGGAGATCCGCCAGAATACATGCGCGCTGATCAAAGCACGTTATCAAGGTCTGGGTGGCTTTCCTCTGGGCACTCAGGAGGATGTATTATCACTGATTTCGGGTGGCTTCGATTCAGCAGTTTCCAGCTATATGTTAATGCGTCGTGGCTGTCGGGTACATTATTGCTTTTTTAATCTTGGTGGTACCCGTCATGATACTGGTGTAAAACAGCTGGCTTACTGGCTATGGGATAGGTTTGGTCGTTCACATCCGGTGCATTTTGTTTCAGTTGATTTTGCGCCTGTGCTTGCTGAGATCAGGGAGGAAATTACCGATGGCCAGAGGGGTGTTGTGTTAAAGCGTATGATGGTGAGGGCTGCATCAAAGATTGCTCAACGTTATGGGGTGCAAGCTATGGTTACTGGTGAAGCCTTGGGGCAGGTATCCAGTCAGACGTTAACTAACTTGAGTATGATTGACGGTGTATCGGATACCCTTATCCTACGTCCACTGATCGCTCATGACAAACAGCATATCATTCAACTGGCGCGTGAAATCGGTAGCGAAAATTTCTCAAAATCTATCCCTGAATACTGTGGGGTTATTTCCAAAAGACCTACGGTAAAAGCCGTTAAATCGAGGTTGGAAGACGAAGAATCTCGCTTTGATTTTTCAATTTTACAACAGGTTATTCATGAGGCAAAAAGTAATGATATTCGTAAAATAATAACGTCTGTCGGCAGGCAACTGACAGAAGTAGCGACACTGACAGAACCTGGGATTAATGACATCTTGCTGGATATACGCACACCAGATGAACAGCAGGACAAGCCGTTGATACTGGAACGAACTGAAATCAAGTTATTGCCCTTTTATAAACTGAATACAGATTTCAAGTGGCTGGATCAGAGCAAAACCTATCTGCTTTATTGTGAACAGGGCCGAATGAGCTATTTGCAAGCACAGCACCTGCAGGAGCAGGGTTACACCAACGTAAAAATTTATCGACCCTGATCCCGGGGAATGTGCTGACCTTCATAATTAAATTGATCAGGAGAAGGATAATGCCCTCTTTCGACATTGTTTCCGAAATTGACATGCAGGAAGTCCGTAATGCGGTAGAAAATGCCACACGTGATTTAAGCAACCGTTGGGATTTTCGTAACGTTCCGGCTAATTTTGAGTTTAGCGAAAAAAATCAGAGCATCAATATTTCCAGTGCGTCGGATTTTCAGGTCAAACAATTGCTGGATATTTTGCGTGAAAAGCTGGCGAAACGGGGTATTGAAGGAGCTGCCCTGGAGATCCCAGAGCAACTGGAGCACAGTGGCAAAATTTATGGTCTGGATGTCAGACTGAAACAGGGTATTGAAAGCCTGATGGCCAGGAAGCTGGTCAAGCTGGTTAAAGATAGTAAACTCAAGGTACAGGCACAGATTCAGGGTGATCAGGTGCGAGTTACCGGAAAATCACGCGATGATTTACAGCAGCTTATTGTACTGATTCGTGGCTCTGAATTGGGTCAACCTTTCCAGTTCACTAACTTTCGTGACTAGCTCGACAGCAACAAGCAGACTAACGGTGATATTCCATCAGGCTAAACAGGTTACTGTACGCCATTAATGAACTGTTCCAGCTGGCGACGGCTGGTCTGTTGGGTATCGATTTTCACATAGGCATTCTGCTCAGCCGCAATCACTATTGCTTCTACCACCCCCGTCTGCGCCTTGATGCGTTTTTCCAGGGTGATATCCTGTATAACAAATGCCGGCAGCGCAATACGCAGACTGCTGACATAAGGAGGCTGTTGCATGCTGGAGCTAACCAGCAGCCATAGCGCTGCAATCAATGCACTGGCCATAAACACGGCGTCTGCTCCCCCAAGGCCCAGTAGCCAGCCGGATAAACTACCGCCAATGGCGACACCGATAAACTGGCTGGTTGCATAAATGCCCATGGCTGTGCCCTTGTAGCCTGCGGGAGATTCCTTGCTGATCAGTGAAGGTAACAGGGCTTCCAGCAGGTTAAATGCCACGAAAAATAACTGTACTCCCAGGATAACGATCCAAAAAGCATGGGGGGAAAACAGCAAGATAATTTCTGTCAGACATAACAGGGCGACGCAACCAATAAAAACCTCTTTCATGCGGCGTTTTTTTTCCGCATAAATGATAAAAGGCAGGACAATGGCAAAGGAGATTAACATGGTCACCAGCCAGACTTTCCAATGTTGATGAGATGCCAGTCCGTGCTGGGCCAGTACCTGTGGCAGGGCGACAAAATTGGCCATCAACAGGAAATGCAGACACAGGATACCCAAGTCTAATTTCAGCAGGCGCCGGTTGCGCCATACTTTACCAAAACTGCCTTTGACCATGCTGGCTTCGCGATTAAGCAGGCGGGTATTGGCTGATGGGATCACCCACAACGTTACAAAAATACCGCTGATGGCAAGTAAAGCACTGCTCCAGAACAAGGCCTGCAGCCCAAAGGCATGAGCCACTAGCGGGCCCAGTACCATGGCGATAGCAAAAGTTATGCCAAAGCTGGCACCGATAAACGCCATGGCTTTAGTGCGGTTTTGTTCCCGGGTAAGATCAGAAAGCAGTGCCATGACAGCAGCAGCAATGGCACCAGATCCTTGTAATGCACGCCCAAGAATCACGCCCCAGATGGAATGGCTCATAGCCGCAATCAGGCTGCCGAGGGCAAAGAGTAATAAACCACTCACAATGAGGGGTTTGCGACCGATACGATCAGCCAGCAATCCTAGCGGGATCTGAAAGATGGCCTGAGTCAACCCATAAATACCAATGGCAATACCAATCAACACCTCACTGGCGCCGGATAATACCATGCCCCAGGTTGTCAGCACGGGTAATACCATAAACATACCCAGCACCCGCAACGAAAATACTGCACCAAGCCCCCATGTGGCCCGTCGCTCCCGTGGAGTCATTTTATCATCGTTCATGATCGCTTCAAAAAATAGAGAAATACACTACAGGGCCATTAAGATGGCAAGCCGCCATTGATATTCAGAAGGCGTCAATATATCGGGGTCTGCAGCTTAATGGAATAGGGCAGAGCCTTCATACCATGAGAAGCCTAATTTCCTCTTATTGATTATTTTGTTTTATTGAGAATTCATTGTCGTTGTAGATTTTTAATCTAGTCTAAATTTTTTATGGACTAATTTGAGTGCCAAGTATGAAAAGAAATAGTATTGCTACTCTTATCGCAGCTGCCATTACATTTGGTCCAGCTCACGCCATTAACTATCCCACCGGTAACGTGACATTCAATGGGTCATTGTCCAGCACCACCTGTAGCTTTAGCCTTTCCGGGCAAGATGCAGTAGGTAACACGGTGAGATTACCCCTTGTTCGGGTGAGCGACTTTCCTCCCGTGACTGGGAATGTATTTGGGGGGCCAGCATTTTTCGTACTTAATATAAAAGATTGCAATAGCTCCATGGGCAGCCTGCAAGTGATGTTTGACGGTCAGATGGATCCACAGGGCTATCAGCAACAGATTTTTATGAATACTGCCACGACTAATCCCGCAACTGACCTTGGATTACTTTTGTTAAATGGAAACTATCCAGGTCAAACTAATTTTGTTTTATCACCAGGCCAGCCATCACCGGCTTTGGCACTGACTGGCGGGGCAGCGAATCTACCACTGATGGCGTACTACATGCAGACCAATCAGGCAGTTGCACCAACAGCAGGTAATTTCTTTGTCAGTACGACGCTTAATATCGTTTACTGAGTGGACGTGCTTAAACATCAGGTCTCAAAATGCATCAAAGGTATGTATTTGCAACAGGAGAGACATTGTTATGAAAAAATATCGGCTGGGCGCATTCGTGGCTGCCATTATTACATTCAGCCCAGCTTGGGCGACTGATTATCCTGCCGGTAACGTAACATTCAATGGGTCATTGTCCAGCACCACCTGTACCGTTAGTCTTTCCGGACAAACCGTAGTGGGTAACACGGTGACACTGCCCTTTGTTTCAGTAGCTGCCTTTCCTCCAGTAACTGGAGATATATATGGGGGGAGTCACGCACCTTTCTTGCTTAATATACAAAATTGCAATAATTCCATAGGCAGCCTGCAAATAATGTTTGAGGGTCAGGTTGATCCAGCCTATTCATATCGCTTTATGAATACAGCTACTACTAATCCTGCAACCAACATTGGATTACTTTTGGTAAATCAGGGTAATTTTGTTTTATCACCAAACCAGCCATCACCTGTACTGGGACTGACTGGCGGTGCAGTAAGTTTACCGCTGGATGCCGTGTATATGCAGATCAATCAGGCAGTCGCACCAACAGAAGGTCGTTTTCTTGTCAGTACGACACTCAATATCGTTTATTAATTGAGGTGCTTAAATTTTAGGTTCGGCGGGACTAAATACAGGATGCATGAGCCCTTTTGCTGGTGAGGTATTTTCCGCATTCAATATTACCGTTGTGCTGAATTCTTTCATCACTCTGCGATAGACATCGCGTTTGAAAGATACCACCTGGCGTACCGGGTACCAGTAACTTACCCAGCGCCAGTCATCAAATTCTGGCGTCTGACTGCGTTTCATATTAATATCAGTGTCTTGGCAGATTAACTGCAATAAAAACCACCGTTGCTTTTGGCCAATGCATACTGGCTTGATATCCCAACGCACCAAACGTTTTGGTAATTTATAACGTAACCAGTTACGAGTTGCTGCCAGAATGCGTACATCTTTTTTACTCAAGCCCACCTCTTCAAACAATTCGCGGTACATAGCCTGTTCTGGAGATTCGCCTTGATTAATCCCTCCTTGAGGAAATTGCCAGGAATGCTGGCCATAACGTCGAGCCCATAAAACCTGTCCCTGTTGATTACAAATCACAATACCCACATTAGGGCGGTAGCCATCATTATCAATCACCAGACTACCTCGATAAACTTGATACTAAAAAGAGGCTTTTATTGTTTCATACTACTAACAGGCGGTAAACTACCCTTATCAATAAGACATACAGATAGCAATAGGATTATGCGAAATATCATTAAATGATCAATTCCTCCTCATGGCCACTCCTTTTTTATTCACTTTTTCTGTGGATAGATATGTGTAGAACGCCAGGATAAATCAGGTACAACTCGTTATGAATTACTCTTGTTGGAGAGGAGAAACTAAAAATAGTTAATAACTTTCAAACGAATATCATTTATCACAGGAACATCGGTACTCAAAAATTTGAACCGTTCATATCAGGGAATATGTTTGATTAAAAATTAAACAATGATGATGGTTATCCACAAATAACATCATTAAATTAAACGTAACAATGATAAATTGCGTAACTTTTACTGTTATGAAGTTGAAAATTAAATCTCTATTGTTAATATCTGATAAAAATGTGGATAACTCACTTTAAAATATTGTGTATAATTATGATATCTTGTGTACAAGGTCATTGAAATAACAAACCAGTGCTGGATAAAAGAGCGATAGTCAGATCGTGTTATTAATCTATCATCCTGATTTCAAGACCTTGGTTTGTCATTTATCTCCTTTGCGTGATTATTGATTAAAGCAATGTTGATAAAAAATTAATGGATTTTATTCATGTCTTTTTATTTTCAATCTCCTCTTCCACCCAATGATGAACGACAACTTTTGCAGCGTGCTGAGGCATTATCAGGATTAAACTTAGGTGAATTAGCCACCCAAGCCTGTCTGGTACTTCCACCGAATTTGAAAAGGGCGAAAGGGTGGGTGGGAACATTGCTGGAATTGTATCTTGGCGCCAATTCTGCGGGTAAACCTGAACAGGATTTTGCACAGATCGGTATTGAACTCAAAACGATCCCTATTAATGCTCAGGGTAAACCCTTAGAAACAACCTTTATCTGTGTAGCCCCCTTAACCGGTAATAGTGGTATTATTTGGGAAAATAGCCATGTCAGGCGCAAACTTTCCCGGGTATTATGGATTCCGGTTGAAGGTGAACGACATATCCCATTATCTGAACGCCGTATTGGTACTCCGCTATTATGGAGCCCCAGTGCAGAAGAAGAAAAGATGTTGTGTAAAGATTGGGAAGAATTGATGGATCTTATTGTACTGGGTGAAATCAGAAAAGTGACTGCCCGTCTGGGTGAAGTATTGCAACTGCGACCCAAGGCGGCTAATGGTAGGGTATTAACCCAAGCCATCGGTGAGAATGGGCAATCTGTTATGGCTCAGCCACTGGGTTTTTATTTGAAAAAAAATTTTACGACACGATTACTGGCACGTCATTTTTTACTCTAGCGTATCTTGGTGATCAGTCCTTTTATAATGACGTATGTTAAATTGATGCGTATAATGACAGCATTGCTTTAGTGTTTTCCACGTCAGGATATCTCTATAATGTTTGAATGGATTTTTGATCCAAATGCTTGGCTGGCGTTAGGTACGCTAACTATTCTGGAAATTATTCTGGGCATAGATAATATTATTTTTTTATCCCTGATAGTGGCAAAACTACCACAACATCAACAAGCTGTGGCCCGGCGTCTTGGTTTATCCGGTGCCATGGTTATGCGTTTAGGACTCTTGGCTTCCATCGCATGGATTATCCATCTCACTGATCCGGTATTCGTTTTTTTCGGACAGGCTGTTTCATGGCGTGATCTCATCTTACTTCTGGGTGGATTCTTCCTTATCTGGAAAGCCAGTAAAGAAATTTATGAAACCTTTGAAGATAGCGAAAAACAACAGGGTAATCGTTTTACTTCTTTCTTTGCCGCCATTATTCAAATTATGTTACTGGATATTATTTTCAGTTTAGATTCCGTGATAACTGCAGTAGGTTTGTCGGATCACCTTTTTATTATGATGGCTGCTGTCATCATCTCTGTTGTTGTGATGATGTGCGCAGCACAGCCAATCGGTCATTTTGTCAATCTTCACCCATCAGTAAAAATGTTAGCACTTGCCTTCCTGATTTTAGTGGGTTTCACCCTTGTGCTGGACAGTTTCCGAGTTCATATTCCTAAAGGCTATATTTATTTTGCCATGTTTTTCTCCATGAGCGTCGAAATATTGAATTTGCTGCAACGAAAAAAACATATATTACACCAAAGTAAAAACTTGCAGGGATAATGGGTTGCTGCCTGATTGGTTAAAGCAGCATGTTATATTGCATGAATAAAATGAATGTTAATGCCATCAGGCATCTGAACTTTTTTAAAATCGTACAGGTGTGATCCACTCAAAATCAGTCATTCTCACTTTTGTAAGTATGGTGTTAGATAAAATAGCCGCTAATGCAGTACCGGATTGAAAATCATACGGATTCTTTCATCACTCTCCAGTATATAATCACAGTAAAAAAATCCGCGCAGTTTTATTGGTTTCTTGTCATTATGTAAAACCTTTTTAATTTTGTTGCTTTTTTGCGCCATTGGGTCAAAACCCTTCCATTGACAATCTATTGCAGAAGGGAAACAATAAAAAATGCTAGTTGTACCATTGCTATTCTTTTCTGGTTTTGTTGCTGTTATGTTATCCGCTTGAGGGCATAATTCATGATCTGTTTGTGTAGCCATGGCAGAAAAATAAATTAACTCCATGATAAAAGAATAAATAATTACTTTTTTTTTCATCATAATACCCCCCATTAATCGGCAGTTGTTTAAATAAACTGTTCATGGTAAGTAAGAAGTTCTTTGTAAAATACAAAAAACGTCATGTTTATTTAATTACAGCATACTCACCTGCAATCATCAACGACATGCTCTGGTTATTATTACTTTTTACTGACACAAAAAATGATGGGATCTGCATGTTCTTTATGCAAAAACTATTTGTGCCTGATCCAGAACTTCAAATTTGAAGTTCTGCTGTTATAGGGGAAAAGCGCTAAAAGATACCCTGATGGATAAGCTCATGCTAAAATCGTTCAGCCTGATTAACAAAATTTTCAATATTCATTATCGTCTCTTGTATGCATAATAATGATTTTAAGGATTACTGCTATGGGTTTTCTTACTGGCAAACAGCTTCTTATCACTGGCGTGGCCAGCAAACTTTCCATTGCTTGGGGGATTGCACAGGCAATGCATCGTGAAGGTGCTGTACTTGCTTTTACTTATCAGAACGACAAACTAAAGCCCCGTGTTGAAGAATTTGCTAATGAACTCGGTTCTGCCATCGTTTTGCCCTGTGATGTTGCCGATGACACCAGCATCAATGCACTGTTTGCAACACTTGCTCAGTCTTGGCCAAAACTGGATGGCTTTGTCCATTCGATTGGTTTTGCACCTGCTGATCAGCTGGAAGGTGATTATGTTAACTCAATAACCCGAGAGGGTTTTAGCATTGCCCATGATATCAGCTCTTACAGTTTTGTCGCCATGGCAAAAGCCTGTCGTTCGATGCTTAAGCCAGATTCCGCATTATTGACTCTCTCCTATTTGGGTGCAGAGCGTGCCATTCCTAACTACAATGTGATGGGTCTGGCAAAGGCGTCACTGGAAGCCAATATTCGTTATATGGCTAATGCCATGGGGCCTGATAGTGTTCGGGTTAATGGTATTTCCGCAGGACCGATCCGTACCCTTGCTGCATCTGGCATCAAAGATTTTCGTAAAATGCTAGCGCACTGTGAGGCAGTGACACCCTTGCGTCGCACCATTACGACAGAAGATGTCGGTAACGCCGCTGCTTTTCTGTGTTCTAATCTAGCTTCGGGTATTTCTGGTGAAGTACTGCACGTGGATGGTGGTTTTAACATAGCAGCAATGAATGAGCTGGCACTGAAATAACTGATCTGTTGACGCACCATGCATCCGGTATAAAAGATAATCCGGGGTAGTGATCCTCCGGATTTTCCTGAAAACAAAACGATTCTGTACCTTACACTAATAGCATAACCCCATTTGTTACCTTTTACGCTATTTCACTCTTTTGGAGTTGCATTTTCTACCCGGCTTTTTAATTTCTGTCCCGGGCGGAAAGTCACCACACGGCGTTCCGTAATCGGAATATCTTCACCCGTTTTGGGATTACGACCTGGACGCCGGTTCTTATCCCGTAAATCAAAATTGCCAAAGCCGGATAATTTAACTTGCTCACCATTCTCCAAAGCACAACGGATTTCTTCAAAGAATAATTCAACTAAGTCTTTAGCCTCTCGTTTGCTAAGCCCAAATTTTTCAAACAGATGTTCTGACATTTCAGCTTTAGTAAGCGCCATAAGTTCAATTCCTCAAGGATGCCTGGAATCGCTGCCTTAACACTTCTACGCATTTTTCAACGGTAGAAGCAATCTCTTCTTCCCCCAGTGTACGGGTGGTATCCTGCAATATCAGACTGATCGCTAAGCTTTTGTAACCTTCTGCTATTTTGCAACCACGGTACACATCAAACAAGTTTATGCCAACTAACTGATTTACGCTAACTTTCTTCAACTCAGCTAACAGGTCACCGGCAATGATATTTTCTGCCACCACAATGGCGATATCACGGCGGTTTGCCGGGAAGCGAGAAATATCCCCAGCCATGGGCAATTGACGTCCAGAAAGCTTATCCCACCGCAGCTCAAACACCACTGTCCGACCATTCAAACCTAGCCGATTCTCCAGTTCAGGATGAATGGTACCGATAAAACCAACATACTCATCACGTAAATAAATTGCTGCACTCTGTCCGGGGTGCAGTGCCGGGTGTGATTCTGCCCTGAATGCTATTTCAGAAAATCGGCCAGATGCTTCTAAAATGGCCTCAAGATCCCCTTTAAGGTCATAAAAATCAACTGGTTGAGATGCCAGATCCCAGTGCTCTTCATAACGGTTGCCCGTCATCACTGCCGCCAACATGACATTTTGCCGGACACCCTGCTCCACGGTATTATCAGGGATAAAACTCAATCCACTTTCAAATAAGCGAATACGGTTTTGCTGCCTGTTTTGATTATACACCACTGCACCGAGAAGACCTGTCAGCAGAGAAAGGCGCATCTCAGACATATCTGCTGAAATTGGCTCTGGTAGCCTGAGTGGTTTTGCTTCCGGGTGCAGCAGTGCCTGTAATCCAGGTGCTACAAAGCTGTAAGTGATCGCTTCCTGATACCCCCTATCCACTAATAAAGTTTTTATGCGTTTTAATGACAAATCAGTTTCAGGGTGGCTGGCTATCATCAGATTAGCCTTTACTGGCTGTCCCGGGATGTTATCGTAGCCGTAGATACGGGCCACTTCTTCAATAAGATCTTCTTCGATTGCCAGGTCAAAACGCCAGCTGGGTACAGTTATCTGCCAGCGGTTACCTTGCTCTGTTATCTTGCACCCCAAACGGTATAGAATGTCATTTACCTGTTGATCAGAAATAAAATGACCCAAGAGGCGATCCAATTTTTCGCGGTGCAAAGACAGGGTGATACGTCGTGGCAATGCAGCTTCAGTAGTGACATCAGTAATCGGACCTGCCTGCCCTCCACAGATGTCTGTCAGTAAAGCGGTAGCCCTTTCGATGGCTTTATACTGTAATTGTGGATCGACACCCCGTTCATAACGTAGGGAAGCCTCAGTATGTAACCCATGGCGCCGTGCACGTCCGGCAATGGCAAGAGGATGAAAGAAGGCACATTCCAGCAGCACATTTCGGGTTTCCTGATGAACCCCTGAATGTTTTCCCCCACAGATGCCGGCCATGGCCAGTGCTTTTTTTTCATCTGCAATAATCAGGGTATCTGCATCGAGTCTGACCGTCACGCCATTGAATAATGTGAGTTCCTCAGCATCTCGTGCCAGACGTACAATAATTTGCCCGTCAATATGTTCTGAATCAAAGGCATGCATTGGCTGGCCCAGCTCCAGCAGAACAAAATTTGTGACGTCAACGACAGGATTGATCGCCCTAAGACCAGAGCGGCGTAATTTTTCTTGCATCCACAGCGGTGATACCGCTTGAGGGTTAATATTTTTTACCATCCGGGCCAAATAACGCGGACAAGCCTGTGGGGCCTCCACGTGAACAGGTAGGCTGTGACGGGTTGTTACAGCAACCACGGGAATATCTGATTCAACAAATACTGTCTGATTAACTGCTGCAATGTCCCGGGCTACACCCATAATGCTTAAACAGTCTGCTCGATTCGGCGTTACATTTATTTCAATAGCACTGTCATTAAGATTGAGAAACTGACGGATATCACAGCCAAGGGGAGCATCTGCAGGTAATTCAATGATGCCTTCCTGATCACAGACCATACCCAGCTCAGCAAAAGAACAGAGCATTCCTTCTGATAACTCACCACGTAATTTCGTTACGTTAATTTCAATGCCATCAGGCAGCACAGCACCAGGCAGGGCAACAGCAACTTTAATTTGCGGACGGCAGTTGGCAGCCCCACAAACTATATTTAATAGACGCTCATCACCCGTATCAATTTTGGTTACTCGTAATTTTTCTGCATTGGGATGCGGCTCACATTCAATGACTTGGCCGACAACAACCCCATTAAAAACACCTGCCACGGTCTCTATACTATCAACTTCCAGACCGGACATTGTCAGTTGCTTGGCTAATACTTCACTGCTCACTGCAGGATCGATCCATTCCCGTAACCAGCACTCACTGAATTTCATGTGCCATTTCTGCCTTACTTGAACTGTTTAAGAAAACGCACGTCATTTTCGAAGAATGCGCGTATGTCCGTAACACCGTAACGTAACATTGTCAGACGTTCCATACCCATACCAAAAGCAAAACCTGAATATATTTCTGGGGAGATATTCACATTACGTAATACATTGGGGTGAACCATGCCACAACCCAAAACCTCCAGCCATTTACCATTTTTCCCCATTACATCAACTTCGGCAGAGGGTTCTGTGAAAGGAAAATAGGAAGGTCGAAAACGGATGCGTAATTCTTCTTCAAAAAAATGATTCAGGAAATTGTGCAATGTTCCTTTCAGGTGAGTAAAGCTAATATCGCGATCGATAATTAAACCTTCCATTTGGTGAAACATGGGTGTGTGTGTTTGATCATAATCATGACGATAAACTTTACCCGGTGCGATAATGCGAATGGGTGGTTGCTGGCCCTTCATGGTACGGATTTGCACATTTGAAGTTTGAGTACGTAACAGATGTGTGGCATCAAACCAAAAAGTATCATGAGCAGTACGTGCGGGATGATGTGACGGAATATTCAGGGCATCAAAGTTATGCCAGGCATCCTCCACTTCCGGACCACTGGCAATAGAAAATCCTAGGTCACCAAAAAATGTTTCAATACGATCAATAGTGGTGGTAACCGGATGCAGGCCCCCGTTTTCCATGCGTCGCCCGGGTAATGAAACATCGATAGTTTCACCTTGCAAACGCAAGTTTAGCGCTGATAGCATCAGCGCATTTTTACGCGCATCCAGGGCTTCCTGAATTTGATGTCTGGCATCATTAATTACTGCCCCTGCTTTGGGACGTTCCTGTGCAGCTAATTCACGTAACGATTGCATCTGGAAGGCAAAATGGCCTTTTTTTCCTAAATACTCGACGCGTACTGCATCCAAGGCAGCAATATCCTGAGTATCTTCAATGGCTGCTTTGGCACTGGTAATCAGCTCTGCAAGAGTCATGCATTTTTCTCCTGCCAATATGGCCTGTATGTCATGGCTAAAAACGAATAATCAGATTGTTCAGAAAAATGTACAGCGATCGCAATAAAAAAGCCTCCACCACAGGAGGCTAAAGCTTGATGATCAACCCGTCGCATTAGAAATATATTATCCATTGATTGGATAAGTATATTGAGGTGTAAGGCGCAGATCCTGCTTGTTCACAAGGTCAAAATTTAAAAACTTGGTCAGGATCTGCTTGATTTGGGTAACAAAAATGGGCTTAAGACGCTCATTTCGCGGGCGACAAATCCCGTTAAATCCCATTTTTTGCCTCTTTTTCCACCGATTGACCGCGTTGAGTAGCAATATTGAACAGATTATAAAAGCCGTAAACCGAGCAAAAGCAACGATTACAACCAGGAATAAAATAAAAAACTACATCAAGTAGTTTTTTAGACATTCATTCACGCCATTCTGGCTTTCTCAACCAGTACAGCAAAAGCAGCTTTGTCGAATACCGCGATATCAGACAGAATCTTGCGATCAATTTCAACAGAGGCTTTTTTCAAGCCATTCATGAAACGGCTGTAGGACAATCCGTTCTGACGGGCAGCAGCATTGATGCGTGTAATCCACAGCTGCCGGAATTGACGTTTACGCTGACGGCGGTCACGGTAAGCATATTGTCCCGCTTTAATTACTGCCTGAAAAGCAACACGGTATACACGCGAACGCGCACCATAATAGCCTTTCGCTTGCTTGAGTATTTTTTTGTGACGCGCATGGGCAACCACACCACGTTTTACGCGAGCCATTTACTTCTCCTGCTTTATTTCAATTCAGAACTAAAATGATTTATGCATATGGCAAACAGGCCACAACTAAACCTAAATCACCTTTGGAAACTGCACCCTTGGGACGCAATTGACGCTTACGTTTAGCTGATTTTTTAGTCAAAATATGGCGCATGTTGGCATGTTTGTGCTTAAAACCACCACTGGCGGTCTTTTTGAAACGCTTTGCCGCGCCACGCACTGTTTTAATTTTTGGCATTGATTTATCCACTTCGCATTGTGAGTCACATTGAACCAGCTTGGCGAAAACATCGAGTACTATACACAGGGAATAGTACCAGATCAATTACTTGAATGCCTTACTGTTTCTTTTTGGGTGCGAGCACCATAATCATCTGACGTCCCTCGATTTTCGTGGGGAAAGATTCGACGACGGCGAGTTCATTATCTTCGCACAGATCTTTACGGACGCGATTAAGCATTTCCATGCCTATCTGTTGGTGCGCCATTTCACGCCCACGAAAACGCAGGGTAATCTTGGCTTTGTCGCCGTCTTCCAGAAAGCGAATCAGACTGCGTAGTTTGACCTGATAGTCGCCGTCATCGGTGCCGGGTCGGAATTTTATTTCTTTGATCTGTATAACTTTTTGTTTCTTTTTCTGTTCCTTAATGGATTTACTTTTTTCATAAAGAAATTTGCCATAATCCATAATACGGCAAACAGGTGGCTCGGCATTTGGACTAATTTCGACCAAATCGACACCGATTTCTTCAGCTTTTGCAAGAGCTTCAGTTAAACTAACGATACCAATCTGCTCACCTTGCATACCTGTTAAGCGCACTTCCAGGGAGCGAATTTCTTCATTGATACGATTAAGACGCACCGGTTGAACTCGTTTTCCGCCTTTAATACTCTATTCCTCCATTTGACGAAGACTGCGGCTGTGAATTTCTTTTAACAACCTGTCTAAAACCACATTGACATTGAGACTCCCAAAATTCTTACCCCGTCGGGTACGAACAGCAACATCACCAGCTTCAACTTCTTTATCACCACAGACCAACATATAGGGAACACGACGTAAAGTATGTTCGCGGATTTTAAAGCTAATTTTCTCGTTTCTCAAGTCCGCTTTTACCCTTATACCAGCATCCCGCAGTTTTTTGGTCAGTTGCTGGACATATTCAGATTGCCCAGTCGTGATATTCATTACGACAACCTGCAATGGCGCGATCCAAGTCGGGAAAAACCCCGCATATTCTTCAGCAAGAATACCAATAAAACGTTCCATTGAACCCAAGATAGCGCGATGAATCATTATGGGTATTTGACGGTCATTATTACTGGCTACATAAAACGCATTCAAACGTTCTGGTAATGAAAAATCGAGTTGCACGGTACCACATTGCCATGGACGATCCAAACAATCATGTAAGGTAAATTCAATTTTTGGCCCATAAAATGCACCTTCACCTGGAGAATATTGAAACGGAATATTATTTTCTTTTAACGCTGTGGCCAAATCGTTCTCTGCGCCATCCCATTGTTCATCACTGCCAATGCGTTTTTGTGGACGTGTAGAGAGTTTAACCCTGATTTTCTCAAAACCGAAAGTATCGTAGATATCATAGAGCATTTTTATGCAGCTATTCACTTCGCCTTGCACTTGTTCTTTGCTGCAAAAAATATGTGCATCATCTTGAGTAAAACCCCGCACACGCATTAAACCATGCAGTGCACCTGAAGGTTCATTACGATGGCAGCTACCAAATTCAGCCATACGCAAGGGTAAATCTCGCCAAGATTTAAGACCTTGATTGAAGATCTGCACGTGACCTGGGCAGTTCATCGGTTTGATACAGTATTCACGATTCTCTGATACCGTGGTAAACATATGCTCGGCATAGTTATCCCAATGCCCAGTTTGTTCCCACAAGAGACGATCCATCATCAAAGGACCTTTGACTTCCTGATAATGATATTCTTCAAGCTTCATGCGCACAAATTTTTCCAGTTCGCGAAAGATTGTCCAGCCGTCATGATGCCAGAATACCATACCGGGTGCTTCTTCCTGCATATGGTATAGATCAAGCTGTTTACCAATTTTGCGATGATCGCGCTTTACAGCTTCTTCCAAACGTTGCAGATACGTATTCAGTTGTTTTTGATTGCTCCAAGCCGTACCATAAATACGTTGCAACATTTTATTTTTGCTATCACCACGCCAGTAAGCTCCTGAAATTTTTTGCAACTTAAAATGGTGACAGAAGCGCATATTGGGCACATGAGGTCCACGGCACATATCAATATATTCTTCATGATAATACAAAGCAGGACAGCTGGTATGACTGATATTTTCATCAAGAATGGTTACTTTGTAATCTTCACCACGGGCAACAAAGAGATCACGGGCTTCCTGCCAACTTACTATTTGCTTCAAAACGCCATAGTTTTTGCTGGCAAGCTCCTGCATGCGTTTTTCCAGTAGGTCCAGATCTTCCTGCGTCAGGCTATGATCACAGTCGACGTCATAATAAAAACCGTTATCAATCACAGGCCCAATAGCCATTTTAGTATTGGGCCAAAGTTGTTTAATGGCGTGGCCCAAAAGATGTGCACATGAGTGACGTAAAATATCCAGACCAGTGTCATCCTTGATAGTGATAATCGCAAGTTGCACGTCAGTATCAATCAAATCGCAGGCATCGACCAGTTCATCATTTACGCGGCCAGCAATACACGCTTTTGCCAGGCCGGCACCAATATCAGAGGCAACATCAAGGACAGAAATTGCCTGACTGTAATGACGCTGACTACCGTCAGGTAGAGTAATAACAGGCATGTTAAATTCCTTAATTTACAGTGGTGATCCACACGAAAGATCACATGTATTGTATCAATATGCTTTAAAGTTAATTTTCCGCACCATATTATCTCAATAGATTATGGATATGGGCGCTGAAACTCATATCTTTTAATATCCGAATCAGGTTGACGTCAGCCCGCTATCGCTGCTGTTATCATATCCCCTGACGTACGTAATTGCTAAAGAACTTTCAGATAACAGGGTACTGTATATACCTGTTCACCAGGAAATAGAAATTATTTAAAATGCTGAAAAAGTATTATTACCCCGCTAATGTTATCAATACTCTTGTGCCCATTATCCTGCAAATAGCCCTGATTTACCTGTATTAATATTTTTATATATCATGCTCTTAATTAATTCTTTCAATAAAATAAAACTTGATTGTATTAATTTTTTAATTATTCATCATATATATAAATAATAAATAGCCTTACTTTTTGGATGAGATTACTTGACTTTGTATTAAATGATATTAATAATTATTTTCGTTTAAATTGAGAGAACATTATGTTGATCTTGTTAATAAAGAAGCACTCTTCTTATATCAGGTTCTCAAAAATTTCTTGTTTTTTCTATTTATGGAAAAATTTATCCTTACTTGTATTGTTTTTTCTCAGTACCGCCAGTGCCAGTGCTATGGCTGACAGTAAAAAATTCAAAGTAATAACGACCTTTACTGTTATCCAGGATATTGCTCAAAATGTTGCCGGTGATGCCGCGCTAGTGGAATCCATCACTAAAGCGGGTGCTGAGATCCATGGTTACCAACCTACACCTCAGGACATTGTCAAGGCGCAGTCTGCCGATTTAATTTTGTGGAATGGCATGAACCTTGAGCGTTGGTTTGAACGTTTTTTCGAAAACATCAATCAAGTTCCTGCGATCATCGTTACCGACGGTATTAAACCACTTCCCGTACGTGAAGGATCTCACAGGGAAATTATCAATCCGCATGCTTGGATGTCACCATCTAATGCTTTGATATATATTGAAAATATTAGAAAAGCTCTGGTGAAATATGATGCAAGCAATGCCGAAATCTACAATCACAATGCTGAAACCTATGCGATGAAAATTCGTGCACTTGATGTCCCTTTACGTGCACGTTTATCCCGTATCCCTGAAGGACAACGTTGGCTGGCAACCAGTGAAGGAGCTTTTAGTTATCTGGCAAAAGATTATCAGTTTCAGGAAATCTATCTCTGGCCGGTCAATGCCGAAGAGCAAGGTTCTCCTCAGCAAATACGTCGTGTTATAGACAACATTAAAAAGCACCGTATTCCTGTCATTTTTAGTGAAAGTACTATTTCTGATAAACCGGCTAAACAAGTCAGTAAAGAAACAGGAGCCCGATATGGCGGGGTACTGTATGTTGATTCCCTCTCTAATGATAAAGGCCCGGTTCCCAGTTACATCGATTTGATCAGTGTCACCATCGAGACTATCGCACAAGGATTTGATCAATGAATGCTGAAATTTTTATTCATCCGGAATTAGCTGTGCACAATCTGTCAGTCACGTATAACAATGGGCATACGGCAATCTACAACGTAAATTTCAGCTTAAGTGGTGGTACTATCTGCGCGTTAGTTGGGATCAATGGCAGCGGTAAATCCACTTTATTCAAAAGCATTATGGGCGTAGTGACACCGACTCAAGGGTATGTTCAACTTAATGATAAACCGGTCAGTTATGCGCTGAAAAAAAATACTATTGCCTATGTTCCACAAACTGAAGAGATCGACTGGAACTTTCCTGTATTGGTTTCAGACGTGGTAATGATGGGACGTTACGGAAAAATGAATTTCCTGCGTATTGCTGGCCGTTATGATCATACTATTGTTGATCAAGCCCTTGAGCGCGTTGGACTGACGAAACTTCGCTCTCGCCAAATCGGTGAACTGTCAGGAGGGCAAAAAAAACGGGTATTCCTTGCCCGGGCACTGGCACAGCAAAGTACGGTTTTACTATTGGATGAACCTTTTACGGGTGTTGATGTCAAAACTGAAAATGCCATTACCGATTTATTAAAAGCCTTACGTGATGAAGGTCATTTAGTACTAGTTTCTACTCATAATCTGGGAAGCGTCCCCGAATTTTGTGACAGCGTGATTCTGATTAACCAGACGGTATTAGCTGTGGGCCCCATTGCGACCACTTTCACGCAAAAAAATTTAGAACTGACATTCGGTGGAGTATTGCGCCATATTAATCTTTCTGGCAGCAGGTTGCATGATGATAATGATCTGCGCACCGTTACCGTTATCACGGATGATGAGCGACCTGCGGTATTTTATGGGCAAAGTAAAAATGATCCCCCTGCCCAGCGCCAGCCTCAGGAAGAAAATCGCTAATGCAGGAATATCTGTTACAACCCTTTCAGTACAATTACATGATTAAGGCTATATGGGCCAGTGCCATTGTTGGCGCGGCATGCGCCTTCCTTTCAGCTTACCTGATGCTAAAAGGCTGGTCTCTGATGGGGGATGCGCTTTCTCACTCTGTTGTTCCTGGTGTAGCAGGCGCTTATGTACTGGGATTACCTTATTCTGCAGGCGCCTTTTTTACTGGTATGCTTGCTGCACTGGCAATGACTCTGGTGCGTCGTATCACTCACTTGCGGGAAGATGCCATTATTGGTTTTATCTTTTCTTTATTCTTTGCTGTTGGTCTGCTTATTGTTTCCCTAAATCCCACATCGGTGAACGTTCAGTCGATCATATTCGGTAATATTCTTGGCATCGCTGATGAAGATCTTTTGCAGGTAGAGATTATTATTTTACTCTCTTTTATCCTGCTTTGTTTTATATGGAAGGATCTGCTGGCTGTTTTCTTTGACGAAAATCATGCCATGTCGATAGGATTATCGCCGTTACGGTTAAAAATTTTATTTTTCACGCTACTTAGCGCTTGTACTGTCGCAGCCTTGCAAACAGTCGGTGCCATTCTTGTTATTGCTATGGTAGTCACTCCAGGTGCGACAGCCTATTTGCTGACAGATCGTTTTGGCAGATTATTACTTATTTCCATGGGAATTGGCACATTGACCAGTGCATGCGGTGCTTATCTCAGTTTTTATCTTGATGGCGCCACGGGAGGTATGATTGTCACACTACAAACATGCGTTTTTTTACTGGCATTTTTTCTTGCACCGAAGCACGGTTTACTGGCTTCTTTGTGGAGAAAAAAAGGCCTGATGGCCATTAAAAAACGGGTAAAAAACTGATATGGAAGCGCTGTTCGATTTAGTCAGTACTGCTTTTACTTATCCTTTTATGCAACGCGCCATTTTAACCGCTATTATCACAGGTGCTGTTTGTGCGGTATTATCCTGTTATTTGGTGTTAAAAGGTTGGTCACTGATGGGAGATGCTATCTCCCATGCAGTCTTGCCTGGTGTTGCCCTCGCTTTTTGGCTCGGCATTCCATTGGCCATAGGTGCTTTTGTTTCAGGTGTTTTCTGTGCAATCGCAACCGGATATTTAAAAGAAAATAGTCGGGTTAAAGAAGATGCGGTCATGGGAGTTGTATTCTCAGGGATGTTTGCTTTGGGTATAGTCTTATTTTCACGCATGGAGACCGAGCAGCATCTCAGCCATATTTTATTCGGTAATTTGCTGGGAATAACAACATATGAATTAAAACAAACCTTGTGGATTGCGGTTATTACCTTATTGATTGTGCTAATCAAACGTAAAGAATTTATGCTGTACTGTTTTGATCCTCAGCATGCAAAAATTGTGGGTTTACCTGTAAAACTCTTACATTACAGTTTGCTTTGCCTGCTAGCTTTAACTATCGTTGCTTCAATTCAGGCGGTTGGTGTCATACTAGTTATCGCCATGTTAATAGCACCAGGTATTACTGCTTTTATGTTGTGTCGGAGTTTTGATCGCATGCTAGTGGTTGCCATTATGATATCCGTTACTTCCTGTTGCTTGGGGATTCTCATGAGCTTTTATATCGATGGCGCTACCGGGCCTTGTATTGTCATCATTCAGGCTGTGTTTTTTGTGTTCGCGTTATTTAATAACTACTGTAAAGTGGTGCAACCAACAACATCGCTTTGAAGGTCGTATGCTATTTCATTTCTATGCCCTGATTGCGTGCTGGTACGTTAAAGGATCACGACAACCCTAATAAATCAATGATAAAGTAAAGCACCGTGCCACAGGCAATAGGCAGTATATAGAGCGTGAAGACGCGTGAAAAAATACTATGACGCGGTAGTATAATTTTTTCTTCTAACTGTTCACATAAATAACCTTCGTTTCCTTTTGCTCTTTCAAGAATCAGTTGGTCTTCAATACCTTCTCGAATGCGTTCTACCTGACGTGCTATACGTGTACCCGTAGTGTGTAAAACCATGCCGACGAAAATCAATACATAAATAACTAAAAACATAAAATTAGCACTGGAAAGCCCACGTTCAGGATCAGGAACAGGAGAATTATGCCAAAAAATATTGAGAAAACGGGTGTTTAAACGGACCATATCCGTCATTAAATATATAAAGTCCAGCATCATTGTACTGACAGCGTGGCTTTGTAAGGCACGGTAATGGATAAAATTGATCACTGAAACCACTGTTGACAATAAGGCCGGAATAAAAATAACCCATCCTAAAAGTTGTTTAATAATCGCAATCCGTCCAGCCTGTTGATATGTCATGAGTACCTCTTGCAAAGTCAGGTAGAGTTATCTGTGTGTTACAGCAGCTGTTGGCTTAAAGAAGCCACTCTTTAACCAAACTTCTCCAATTCAGGTTATAACGAACGTTGCTTAACCTATTAATTTATGTTAACCCATGGTTGACTACAGACGGGTAAAAAATTATACAACTGTAATAACATCATAGCTATCTTGGTTAAGCAAAACTAAATATACTGAACGGCAGTTTTACGTCATGGATACGAGTATGACTACAGAAGGACATCTGATTTTTTCTATCGCCTGTATCATTTTTGCTAAAAAAGTAGGTGTCACTCCCGAACTTATTCATGGGGACTGGTGGCATATTATTCCCGGAGCGTTGTTAACCGCGTTATTACCTGATATTGATCATCCGCGTTCGATAATTGGCCAGCAGTTGAAATGGTTTTCAGTCCCTGTTGCGCGTATTTTTGGCCATCGCGGATTTACTCACAGTTTGCTCGCTGTCATTGTGGGATGGGTATTGATCCAATTAAAAGTTTCTCATAACGGATTTATTCCCGCCGATGTATTTCATGCTATGGTCATTGGTTACTTAAGTCACTTACTTGCCGATGCGCTGACTCCGGCAGGTGTTCCCCTGTTATGGCCCTGTCGTTGGCGTTTTCGTGTTCCATTGCTGAATTCGCAAAAAGGAAATCAGCTGGAACGCCTGTTATGTCTATTTTTGGTCGGCTTTGCGCTCTACTGGGATACAGGCGTGACCATATCAGTATCATCCTATCTTAATCAATTCATCGTGCGACCATAAAAAATGCGATATTTCAGTATGAAATGGATGAAATTTTGGAGGATTATGGAGTGTTATCATTAAGTAAGATGAGTCTGTTAACCAGATACATTACTAGTGACCACGGTAATTGCTGCCTTGATCGGTATTTTGGTCACTGACCTATTTGATCTGAATGCTAAAGGTTTAATTTTTGGTATCCAGGAAACATCTTGCTATCATAAAAGACAACTATCTGAGTAAAGACTACTAATCTGAACACCCTTCAGTTTATCTTGTCGCTTATCCCAAAAAAACCGTTTGCCGATTTTACTGGCGTCAGCCTACTTCAATCGTCAGTATTGCTATTTTTACGATTTTTCTGGGAATAGCAAAATTGTTAAGGGGCGATGCAGAAAGAAGCTAAAAAATACTGGCGGTCATCGATATTCTGCAGATATGGGTCATAAATGCATTAATTTATTGATTTAACTGACTTTATTCTGCGTCATGGCGTTAATAATTAAAATTATTGCCAGTTTTTCTGCGTCATTTGGGACTACTATCGGGCAAAATGGTTGTGTCGGACTTTTATCTGGCAATATTGACCATGATGATTGTTCCAGCAGTGAGAATCACTCCCTTTTTGATACCCTGTGGATACTCTCACACTGATCATTATTACCACACTGCGTTTAGTGGGAGTGGCAGGTGTAGGTGATGGTGCGACATTCGCAGCACTTATCGTATTACCTGCACCAGGGGCTCATGGGCCGTTTTGTTGATTTTCATTGAGCCATGGATTGATATAGGACGTATGACACTCCATGCGAATGGCTCCATGATTGCAGGCATCACAACCAGTCAGTTCATAAATCAAACTGATAAATTTATTCTTAATAATGATAAAGATGCAGAACTAACGACTCGTTAATTTTTAACATACGGCAGAGAGGGGCTCGAAATAACATTTTATGCAGAAGGGGTATCTTGTAAGGCTGCAGGAAAGAAGACTATTGCATCAGTGATAGCCTGATATTCAATGCTGCTTAATTATTCAATTGAAATTAATCGGATAAAATATATTATAATAGCTGAGCATTGTCACAATATTTATTTTTTTACCCTCTAAACTAAGCATTGTTCATTATATAGGGTCAAGAAGGTATATTTATTAATATTAAAAGTATTATCAATATATCCAATATTTAATTACAGGTGCTTTCTGCAGGAGGCTTTTGTTGATAATGTGATAAATGCAAGGTTAATAAAGGGAGTATAGCGAGTGAGTATAGCGGTTATCATAGGTACGCATGGGGTTGCAGCGGAGCAATTGCTTAAAACCTCTGAAATGATATTAGGCGAACAGGAAAACGTTGCTTATATTGATTTCATCCCCGGTGAAAATACCGAAACGTTAATGGAAAAATACAATAATAGCCTTAAAAAATTAAATACCAATAGCGGTGTCTTGTTTCTGGTGGATACTTGGGGAGGCAGTCCATTTAACGCTGCCAGTCGAATGAGTGTTGATCAAGCAAACTATGAGGTCGTGGCCGGTGTTAACATTCCGATGCTGATCGAAACTTTTATGGCGCGTGACGATAATCCCTCTTTTGCTGAACTGATTTCCATTGCTGTGGAAGCAGGTAGCTGTGGTGTTAAGGCATTAAAAACACCTTTGGATAATAAAAAACTTGGCGTACCATCCACTGCAACGGTAGATTCCGCTATTGCTGCGGCAACCTTGAATCCAGACGGCCATATGCAGATCGGACTGGCTCGTATCGATGACCGTTTAATTCATGGCCAAGTGGTAACACGCTGGACGAAAGAGGCCAATGTCACACGTATTATTGTTATCAGTGATGAAGTTGCGGCTGATCATATGCGAAAAACACTGTTGACTCAAGTGGCCCCTCCCGGTATTACGGCTCATGTTATTGATGTCGCAAAAGCCATTCGTGTCTATAATAATCCAAAATATGCCAAAGAGCGGGTGATGTTGTTATTCACTAATCCAAGTGATGTACTGCGTCTAATTGAAGCGGGTGTTAACATTACGTCAGTTAACATTGGTGGAATGGCTTTCCAACAGGGTAAGACTCAGATTAATAATGCTGTTTCTGTCAATCAAAAGGATATTGAAGCATTTAAAAAACTGGACGAGCGCGGCATAGAACTCGAAGTGCGTAAAGTGGCTTCTGACACGCGATTAAAAATGATGGACATGATTAATAAATTGAGCCCATGACTTAATAAAGAAGCGTCATCTGACAACATGCTGTTTTTCAGGTGTTAAATGATCTTGGGTTTACCCTATTTTATGAAAAAGGAGAAGTACAATGGAGATCACTACTCTTCAAATTGTGCTGATATTTATTGTGGCATGTATTTCTGGGATAGAATCTACCCTGGATGAGTTTCAGTTTCACCGCCCTTTAGTTGCCTGTACTTTAATTGGTGCTATCCTTGGTGACATGAAAACCGGGATCATTATTGGTGGCACCCTTGAAATGATAGCGTTAGGTTGGATGAACATCGGGGCTGCTATGGCACCTGATACTGCACTGGCCTCTATTATTTCTACCATTCTGGTTATTGCAGGTGGCCAAAGTGTTGGCGCGGGTATTGCGCTGGCGATTCCATTAGCTGCGGCAGGTCAGGTGCTTACTATTATTGCACGGACCCTGACGGTTGCCTTTCAACATGCAGCAGACAGTGTTGCTGAACGTGGAAGCCTAACGACAATCAGCTGGCTACATATTTCAGCGTTGCTTTTGCAGGCCATGCGTATTGCGATCCCGGCCTTGGTTGTTGTGTTGTCCGTAGGAACTTCTGAAGTTCAGATACTCCTCAGTGCTATTCCTGAAGTGGTGACCCATGGTCTCAATATCGCCGGTGGTATGATTGTTGTGGTTGGCTACGCCATGGTTATTAACATGATGCGTACTGGTTACTTGATGCCATTCTTCTATTTAGGTTTTGTTACTGCCGCTTTTACTAATTTTAATTTGGTTGCATTAGGTGTTATCGGTATCGTGATGGCTATTTTTTATATTCAGCTGAGTCCGAAATACAACCAACCTCAGCGCGTACAAGTTGTGGCTGCACCAACGCGTAATGAACTTGATAACGAATTAGATTAAGGATAAAAAAATGGTTGACACCACAACAACTGTAAAAAAGCTCACGGCCAGTGATGTACGTTCTGTGTTTATCCGTTCTAACTTTTTGCAGGGATCCTGGAATTTCGAACGTATGCAGGCACTGGGTTTCTGTTTTTCCATGGTGCCAGTGATTCGCCGCCTTTATCCGGAAAATTCTGTCGAACGTAAGCAAGCTATCAAGCGTCATCTGGAATTCTTTAATACTCACCCTTATGTTGCAGCACCGATACTGGGTGTTACCATGGCTATGGAAGAACAACGCGCTAATGAGGCATCCATTGATAATGCGGCAATAAACGGTATCAAAGTTGGTTTAATGGGTCCGCTGGCGGGTGTTGGTGATCCGATATTTTGGGGAACTATTCGCCCGGTATTTGCTGCATTAGGTGCCGGTATTGCCATGGATGGCAGCCTGCTTGGTCCTGTCTTATTTTTTGTGCTCTTTAATCTGATTCGCTTGATGGTCCTATACTACGGAGTGGCCTATGGTTACAAAAAAGGCGCCAATATCGTCAACGATATGAATGGTAATTTGTTACAAAAATTGACTGAAGGAGCTTCCATTCTTGGTTTGTTCGTTATGGGAGCCCTGGTCAACAAATGGACGCATGTTAACATCCCGGTGGTTGTTTCCGAAATAACTAAGCAGGATGGTCAGACCACAGTAACAACCGTACAAACTATTTTGGATCAGCTCATGCCGGGGATTGTGCCATTACTGTTAACGTTCGGATGTATGTGGCTATTACGCAATAAGATAAATGCTCTCTGGATCATTATGGGGTTTTTTGCCATCAGTATTTTTGGGTACTGGATTGGTTTTTTTGGACTCTAGGTATATTCAAAAGCGTGCTTAAGGGGCTTGTGCACGGCAAGATAAGGGGATTTCCTGCAAAAAATATGAAAAAAAACCGGACTGACAGTCAATATGCGCTTTGAGGTTTGTTTTGATGCAAGCTAATCAACAGGTAGCAGGGCTCAAACAGACGCTAACAAATAACCAGAGGTCTATGGCCTCGGTTATTTGTTTACTTCTGGAGTTCTATTAAATGCCACCAATTGATATTCTTTTACTGATTCTCGTTTTATTATTATTGGCTTTTATTTTTTATGAAAAATATATTATAGGTATAATGCATGGAAATACGCTATGCAAAATTTCCCTTAAGCGCAAAAATAAAGTTGACTATCTGATATTTATTGGTTTAGTAGGCGTTTTTATTTACCACACAGATCTTTCAAACAGCCATGCATTGACTAATTACTTATTGTTTATTCTGGCGTTGGAAGCTGTTTATATTTCTTGTATCCGCACACCAAAATTATTATTTAAAAATACCGGTTTTTTTTATGCCGGTGTTTTTATTTTTTACCATCGCATAAAAGATATCAATCTGTCTGAAGATGGGGTTTTGATCATTGGCTTGGAACAGCGACAGCTACTGATTTATGTCACCCATCTCGACGATCTTGAAAAAGTTTACCCTCTATTTATGAAAAATAAATAAAAATACCAGCATAATAAATTCTGGATGAGAGCGTAACGACCTATTATAATACGTCGAAAATCAGTTAATCCCTATTTACCAGGTGGCTTCACATAAAAAATGTTTCGTTTAAATAATTCATCATCAGCCTGTTATTTATTAAATAATAGAGTACTTCATCTTATTTTTATATAGAGATACTAATAATGCAGTTTAATTGCACTGTCAATACTATTTTACTATTCAGTACTCTCATCTTTACAATGAATGTCAGTGCTTATTTGAATGCCGGTGATATGGGGGCTATTACAGAAAATCAACAACAAAAACGACAACTGGAACCCAGTCTATGGGAACAATGGAAACAGGATCTTTTACTGACATGGGATTCCTCGAATACTGAGCTCTATGTTCCCATTGCTGCCTGGCATAACAGGTTCACTTACAGCGATGAGAAAATTAAATCTTATAATGAGCTTGCCTGGGGCATGGGTTACGGTACTTATCGCTTTGATACAAAAAATAACTGGCACTCTTTATATGCCATGGCTTTTATGGATTCACATAATAAAATACAACCGGTTATCGGTTATGGTTATCAAAAGATGTGGACCTTTGGAGAGATGGATAAATGGCGCTTTGGCGCTGGTTTTGCACTGAGTATAACCGGGCGTCATGAGTATCATTATATTCCGATACCTTTGCCTCTGCCTTTATTTTCCATTGAATATCATCGCTTATCCTTACAAACCAGCTATATTCCAGGTAGCTACAACAATGGTAATGTTCTTTTTGTTCTGGCACGCTGGCAATTGTAGCTCCATCCTCTTTAAGGGCATTCATTTTCTTGCGTTCCCTGATGTCATGGTTATATCCGATGATAAGATGAAAATGATTTTTAAGTCGTGTTTTATAAATGGAATGCCCTATTATTATAGAGAATGCCCTATTGTTTTTAGGGTAACAGGATGCGCCGAATGAAAATCTCAACAAAAATACAAGGCAGGCAATATAAACATTTGAGTGATGGGCCTGACTGGAATTTTGAGTTACTGCAAGCTTATCTGGATCAAATCGACAGAGTTGCAAAATATTATCGTCTGGATACCTATCCCCATCAAATTGAGACAATTACCGCTGAGCAAATGATGGATGCCTATTCCAGTATCGGTATGCCTATTAACTATACTCATTGGTCATTTGGCAAAAGGTTCATTGAAACTGAACAAAGATATAAACAGGGTCAGCAAGGATTGGCTTACGAAATTGTTATTAACTCTAATCCCTGTATTGCCTATTTAATGGAAGAAAATACCATCACCGTGCAGGCACTGGTCATGGCCCATGCCTGTTATGGGCATAACTCTTTTTTTAAAAATAACTATCTGTTTCGTAGCTGGACGGATGCCAGTTCTATTATCGATTATCTGTTGTTTGCCCGTCATTATATTGCGAGATGTGAAGAACAGCAGGGTGTTAAAGAGGTTGAAAAGTTACTGGATTCATGCCATGCCTTAATGAATTATGGTGTTGATCGTTATAAACGACCCCAGAAGATTTCTCTGCAGGAAGAAAAATTTCGCCAGAAAAATCGTGAAGAGTATCTACAAAGCCAGGTCAATGCGTTATGGAAAACAGTACCGGATAAAAAACGTAATGAAGGAGGAAGATTGCGTTATCCTGAGGAACCTCAAGAAAACATTCTTTATTTTATGGAGAAAAATGCGCCATTACTGGAGCCATGGCAGCGTGAAATATTACGCATAGTACGCAAAATCAGCCAGTATTTTTATCCACAAAAACAAACACAGCTCATGAACGAAGGATGGGCTACCTTCTGGCATTATACTATCATTAACCATCTGTATGATGATGGCTGTGTTACTGAACGTTTTATGATGGAGTTTTTACACAATCATACTGAGGTGTTATATCAACCTGCCTATAATAACCCTTATTATAATGGGATAAATCCTTATGCGCTTGGTTTTGCCATATTTCAGGATATCAAACGCATCTGCCAGTTACCCACAGAGGAAGATCGTCACTGGTTCCCCAATATCGCCGGATCTGACTGGCTTGATACATTAGATTTCGCCATGCGTAATTTTAAAGATGAAAGTTTTATCAGCCAGTTTTTGTCTCCCAAGGTGATGCGCGATTTTCGTCTGTTTGCTGTACGGGATGATGATAAGAATAATTATCTGGAAATATCGGCTATCCATAATGAAGAAGGGTATCAAGCCATTCGCCGTACACTTTCAACTCAATATAATCTTAGTAACCATGAACCTAATATTCAGGTCTGGAATGTAGATATGCGCGGCGATCGTTCCCTGACATTACGTTATATTCCTCATGAGCGTATACCATTGGGTAAAAGTCGTCATGAAGTCATTAAACATATTCATAGTTTGTGGGGATTTAATATTTATATTGAGCAAGTTAATAATGATGGTAGTGTTGAATTACTTGACAGCTATCTCCAGAAGGGAAAGATTTGACCACCCAGCCAATTCTCGCATGCATAACGTCCCCCTCTTCTCTTGTTAACTGCCCCCTTTTTTAAAGGGCCTGACCCATGACGGTGCAATATAATTGTTATATTGCCCACTCCTGTGCAGTCGATACGGATTTTCCTGCTTTGCTGCAGATGATAAAATGTTTTCCAGAAGAACCCGTTTGCACTCCAGCGCCTGAAACGAGCGTAAATCGTAGACCAGAATCAATTGGTTTACATTGATCAGTATCATCATTTGTATCATGGGATAAAAGCATGTTGCAATTTTTCAAGCGTTGTTCACAGGAACGCACCATTTGGTTATTGGTGATGTTGACTGCTCTTGCATTGGAACTGAGTGCGCTCTATTTTCAATATGTTATGTTGCTATCACCTTGTGTTAACTGTATTTATGAGCGTTGTGCGTTATTTGGCATCATGGGTGCTGGTGTACTGGGTGCTATGGCACCAGGATCGCCACTGCGTTATCCGGCCATTCTGTTATGGATTTACAGTGCGTGGGAAGGGACCTTGCTTGCGTGGCAACATAACATGCTTCAGTTATATCCTTCTCCTTTTTCTACCTGTGATTTTTTCGTTAACTTTCCAGACTGGCTACCGCTGGATAAATGGATCCCTGCGGTCTTCCTGGCATCGGGTGACTGTTCCACTGCACAATGGCAATTTCTGTCACTTGGCATGCCGCAGTGGCTCATGGGCATTTTTGCTGTCTATCTATTGTTTGGAATTGTGGTACTCGTTAGCCAGTTTGTTCATTCAGAAAAACACAGGCTATTCAGGCGTTGATATGACTTAAATTACAGCATAAAGGACATTTAAAAATGGTGAATTGCATCATACGGGATTAGGTAATATATGGTCCTGCCAGTCAACAACGTCACTTTCGTGTACTGCAATATTGCGTACCGAAATGCGCTCTGCATGTACGGTGGCTATGGTGCCACTGATTAACGGGTGCCATGAAAATAAGTCTTTACCTTCTGAAAGTAATCTATAAGCACAGGTTTTGGGTAACCAGTCAAATGTTGCCAAGTTTTCTCTTGTCAGTTTTATACAGTTTTTTTCATACTCAAAACGATGCTGATAATGCCGACACTGGCAGGTTTTAATATTGAGCTGATTACAGGCAATATTGGTAAAATATATCTCGCCAGTATCTTGATCAATCAGTTTGTTCAGACAGCATTGGCCACAACCATCACATAAAGATTCCCATTCATCATCTGACATTTCAGCCAGCGTTTTGTATTGCCAAAAATGGTACTGTGCCATAGGAACGCTCAATAATCGAATAAAGGATGTATTGGTTATACCTGTATTATGCTGCTTAAAGCCAGTACTACTGGCCGATGTCATCGGCCATCATACCTACACTGATGGCAAAATAATAAGATCGATTCCAGTGCATAATGGTGCGGAAATTATCCGTGACCAGAAATGCCCGGCCATGTACATCATCCGGTCTGATAACCCAGGTACGTGGGTTGAAACGTGACAGCGTACCCCCGTTTAACAGGCGAACACCCTGTTGTTGCCAGTATGCGCTGGTTTGTACTTGTTGATCCTGCAACCCTGCTTGATCAGCCTTGAAATCTGCAGGTAATTTGACTTCATACCCCCAGTCCACATCAGGTATCCATCCCTGAGTGGCCAGATAGTTTGCCGTTGAAGCAAAGACATCATCAACATTATGCCAGATATCAATTTTACCGTCATTATCGCCGTCAGCGCCATACATCAGAAACGATGTTGGCATAAACTGGCTCTGCCCCATAGCACCTGCCCATGATCCTGTCAGCTTTCCATTAGGAGGTTTAATTTTTTCAATAATTTTTAGGGCAGCTATTAATTGTTCAGTAAAAAACGCTTCACGACGTCCTTCAAAGGCCAGAGTCGCCAGCGCAGAGATCACATCTTCTTTACCCTGAATGGTGCCAAAATTACTTTCTATCCCCCATAAGCTAATAATGTAGCGTGCAGGAATTGCATAGCGCTGAACAGCAGGTATCAGCTGATGTTGATAACGCCGATAATGCATGCGGGCCTGTTCGATTTTTGAGGGGGGTAATACCCGAATAAGATAATCATCCAGGGTTATTTTTTTTTCTAACTGACCACGATCTGATTTAATCACTCTATCAATAAAATGAATTTTGTAAAATGCACGATCAATAGTTGATGGACTGATGCCTTCATTTCTTGCCCGTTTTTTTAGCTTCTCTACATAAATTGAAAACTGTAGGGGGGTTGCAATGGTATTGTTATCCGATGCCGTCATGCCCGGAGATGTATTTGAAAATGTGGACACTGTTGTTATTGCGATTCCATGGGTACTATTTAGCATTGCGGTGAGTAACATCACCTTCATTCCCAATATTTTCATCAAACATTTCCATTAATGATAACAAGTTATTTTCCTATTACATTAATAATAATCAACATAAAAAACAAAATACTTTATAAATCATATTGATATATTAACATAAGCGGAACTGTAAACAAGATAATGGTTACTGATACTGACACAGGGCCTGAGTGACTAAAAACATATAAAGAAGTTATGATATTTAGCATTATTTTAATAAAATAACCAGATTGGCCGTCAATTAAAAAATATCTCTTTGATTTAATAAAAATTATCGATGATGAATAATATACCCTGACTAATCATTTAACAGTAGGCATTAAAAAATCAAATTGATAATAGTGTGCGATACTTCATATAATTTAGCCTATAATCCATCTGCCTCTAATTAGTTGTAATTGCTCATCATTTGACAGAGCAAGGCAATATCTTTACGGGCAACGGCGCTGCCGGTTACCTTTTCTGGCATGAGTTTTTTAAGGTCCGGATAATGGTAGTTATCGACTTTCAACGTACGCAGGTGTTCCTGACACCAGAGCCATTCATTGCCATATGGACAATTTTCTCTCTGGCGCCAGGCTTATGTGCTTCATGTCTACTCAGGCTGAAAGTTTTTACGACAGTTATGGCAATGAAAGCGTGAATACCCGTATAACCTCTTTACCCTGTTTATGTACGGGATGAGACTGACCACAAAAGCAGCAGGAAACTGGCATTATTGCCATATATAAAGAGAGCCCGGCTAAAAGTAATCCTCTTACATCAAGCTAAAAGTTAGAGGCATTGCCTAATCATCACGCCATCATATTAAATTCTGGCAGAGGTTATATCGTAAAGCAGCAGATGATGTGTTGACCAAGTGTATTTGTACTAAATATAAATTAGCATTATGCAGACTTTTAGTTTTCAAATTCTATTTTCCGAAATGGCATTGCTACAAACAAAACAGGTCAGTTCTATAATTTTGCTAATTTTTGTACACAAAATATCCATATCTTTTATTTTTCTTCATATGAGTAATTAAAACGAAAAACCTTATTTTTATCATCAAAAAATAAAGCCGTATGAATGACATAGATATCTTTTTCATTAATTTAATACTTTTATTTGCAGTCATAAATTTCTCTGATTTTTACATTTCAGGCGATTATGCAGTGTCAGATTTTCACGTTCAATACGTTGTGTATCAGCGGATTGACAAAACGACGATGTTTCATTGATTTCACAAACCCGTTGAATTTTCGACTGACACAGCAGTAGCATATTGCACATTGTAGCGAGAATTTTTTTAAAGTACGTATTACTGCATTGATACTAATATGTAGCGCTTGTACAGTATCCCTTATACCGGCATTGTTTATTGCAGGGTTAATGATCTGAGTTTTGTGACCTCCTGATTTTTAACCTCACAAATAAATACCGGGATAGAAGTAGCGAGCAAAACAAAGTTGTGCTGTAATTCTCAATTGATTTCATTCATCCCATTATGTAATATCATATTGATATAAATAAATATTATTTAAATGCTACTCATATCTGCTTGTGTTTTTTATGTTGCAGCTGCAAATACCACGTGGCTGTACCGCTAATGAAAAGTTACTGAAATTGAGTAAGATAGATGTCACAATCTCCCATTGAGTTAAAAGGCAGTAATTTTACCCTTTCGGTTATCCATTTACATAATTCACAACCTGAAGTCATTCGTTTGGCATTAAAAGAAAAACTTCAGCAGGCCCCTGCTTTCCTGAAAAATGCCCCCGTAGTTATCAATGTTGCAACATTGCCCGATGATGTGAACTGGAAAGTCCTTCAGCAGGCTGTCACTTCAACAGGTTTGCGTGTTGTAGGTATCAGTGGTTGTCGTGATGAAAAGCAAAAGAGAGCACTTACGCATGCTGGTTTACCCCTGCTGAATGAAGGGAAACGTCGAGCGTTAATAGACGATGAACCGAATACGATAAATCAACTTCCCGGTACATCCATCAAGGCACAGATCATTAATACGCCTGTTCGTTCTGGCCAACAGATCTATGCACTGAATCGTGATTTGATCGTTACCAGTAATATCAGTGCCGGTGCTGAATTGATTGCCGATGGGAATATTCATATTTATGGCATGCTCCGTGGTCGTGCTCTGGCCGGTGCTTCTGGTGATAAAAACTGCCAAATTTTTTGTACACAATTGGGCGCCGAACTGGTTTCTATCGCGGGGCAATATTGGCTCAGTGATCAAATTCCAGCGGATTATTTTGGCCAGGCTGCGCAAGTTAGCCTGTTGAATAACCTGCTAACTATACAACCTTTAAATTAAGCCCTTTTAGCAAGGAAATCCATTTCATGGGACGCATTATTGTTGTGACATCGGGTAAAGGTGGCGTTGGTAAGACCACATCAAGTGCAGCTATTGCAACCGGGTTGGCACAGCGGGGAAAGAAAACGGTAGTGATTGATTTTGATATTGGTCTGCGTAATCTTGATCTGATTATGGGATGTGAGCGTAGGGTGGTTTATGATTTTATCAACGTCATTCAGGGCGATGCCAATCTGAAACAGTCTTTGATTAGAGACAAACATACCGATAACCTTTTTATTTTACCGGCTTCGCAAACGCGCGACAAAGATGCTCTAACGCGTGGCGGTGTTGAAAAAGTATTAAACGATCTCCATGAGATGGATTTCGATTTTGTGATCTGTGATTCCCCTGCAGGCATAGAAACTGGGGCTCTTATGGCACTTTATTTTGCTGACGAAGCCGTGATTACCACGAATCCTGAAGTTTCTTCAGTCCGTGACTCTGATCGTATATTAGGGATTCTGTCTGCTAAATCGCGTCGTAGCGAAAAAAATGAAGAGCCGGTTAAAGAGCACCTGCTGTTAACCCGTTATAATCTTCAACGTGTAAGTCGTGGTGATATGCTGAGTATGGAGGATGTACTCGGTATTCTCAGAATTCCACTGATTGGCGTTATCCCGGAAGATTCCAGTGTGTTACGTGCTTCTAATAAGGGTGAACCTGTTATTCTGGATCTGGAATCTGATGCCGGTCAGGCCTATGATGACACTGTTGGACGTTTGCTCGGAGAGGCAGTTCCCTTTCGCTTTATTGAAGAAGAGAAGATGGGCTTTATAAGACGCCTTTTCTTCAGGGGATAATCCATGGCCTTATTAGATTTTTTTCTATCTCGTAAAAAACACACTGCCAGTATTGCAAAAGAACGACTGCAAATTATTGTTGCTGAGCGGCGGCGCAGGGACAGTGAACCTCACTATCTGCCTGATCTAAAACGCGATATTATGGCAGTCATTTGCAAATATATTCAGATAGATCCCCAAATGCTGCATGTACAATTTGAACAGAAGGAAGATGATATTTCAGTGTTAGAACTGAATGTGATATTGCCGGAAATAGATGAAACAACGCCACGATCCATAAATGGTTAATGGGCCCTGATGCCATGAAAGAATGTGCATTATACGTATTTATCTTCATGGAAATAATGAGAAAACAGGTCACCCTGGTTCTGTGCACAGTAAGACACCGTACTTGTTTTTCTGCAGCAAGTTTTGCAAGAAGTCTACTGTGCCAGTATTTTTTGTAATGACTGCGCCAGCAAATGACCCCGCCATCCTGTCAGAAGTTCAGGTAGCTGTTTATGTTGTCGGAGCTGCCAGTGCCAGTTGAGTAGCTGGTTGATTTGTCTGCGCGACGCAAGCAGGCCGGTGCTTAATTGCGTTTTTTTACTGACGGACTGGATCAATGCTTTAATATCTTTAACAATTTTTTTATAATCTGGAAAATCGACCAAATTCATCACAGGTGCTGGCAAATCCCTTTTATCGACACGGTTGCTTTCAGCGACTAACGCTAGCAAGGTTCGCCCATGATAATGAATTTCCTGCCTGCTTAATCCCAAATACTCCAATTCATTCAGGGATGTTGGCAAGTAGCGCGCAACCTGCCACAAATGTTCTTCCTTGATAACAAAATTGATTGCAAGATCACGTTCACGCGCCTGTTGCAGACGCCAGGCCGCTAATTTTTGCAGGCAGGCAAGCTGGCACGGCTGCAATTGCCATACATTCATGATTTCGTGGTATGCCAGTTCAGGATCCAAAATTTCGCGCCGGCGTTGACAGAGTAGCAGACATTCATCACTGGCTGCCTCTGTATATCCTGCTGCTGCTGTCGCTTTAATTAATTTATCTGCCAGAGGTAACAGGTAAAAAACATCCGCTGCAGCATAAATACATTGTTTTTCGCTTAACGGACGAGTTGTCCAGTCGGTGCGGGATTCACTTTTATCCAAAATAACATTCAGGTATTTTTCAACCAAGGCTGCAAACCCACAAGACAAAGTCTGCCCAGTAAATGCCTCCAGTACCTGAGTATCAAGCATCGGAGTGGGTAACTGATTAAATTTATGTAAAAAAACTTCTATATCTTCGCTACTTGCATGCAGTAATTTGAGGGTATTTTGGTTTTTCAACAATGTTAAAAATGGTTGCCATTCTTGGATACCAAACGGATCAATCAGTGAAAGTTGTTGACCATCATAAAGTTGAATCAGACCCAACTGCGGATAATAAGTATTAATTCTGACAAATTCCGTATCCATGGCCACCTGTGGATAATTACAGGCTTGTGTACATACCTGCTGTAATTCTTCATTTGTCGTGATCAACTGATAATTCAAACTGGTTCTCTTTAAAACAATGATGATAAAACAACAATGCTGGCATGCATTGGCATCAAATTGTACTGGATAAAAAATTTATCATGGATGGTGATGCTTCTAGCCTGACGGTTGATCACGTAATGCACGTCTGAGTATTTTGCCTACATTTGATTTGGGCAATTCATCACGAAATTCTATAATTCTTGGAATTTTATATCCGGTCAGGTAGGAACGACAATGCGTCAATAATTCATCTGCGGTTAAACTGGCCTCTTTCTTTACAACAAAAAGCTTGACTATCTCACCAGAGTGTTGATCCGATACACCGATGGCTGCAGATTCTAATACCTTTTCATGCTGAGCAACAACATGTTCAATTTCATTAGGGTATACATTAAAGCCTGACACCAGAATCATGTCTTTTTTACGATCGATCAGACGCAAAAAACCTTTGTCATCCATCGTAGCAATATCACCAGTGGCGAGCCAACCTTCTTTCAGCACTTCGTCAGTTTCCTGCGGGCGTTGCCAGTAACCCTGCATCACTTGTGGCCCACGCACCCATAATTCTCCACTTTCACCGGGTCCTGCTTCTTTATTCTGCTCATTGAGCAATCGAACATCAGTGGAGGGTACGGGT
>JACCDN010028361.1_pt1 | contig 47245 bp, 46 predicted proteins | sample 7441691 | NCBI WGS metagenome assembly JACCDN01 (sample SAMN15323439, study PRJNA562643) | freshwater metagenome | isolation source: river surface water | place: USA:Blue River Watershed | collected 2017-08-16 | reverse complement strand
GGACAGACTGTCAAAGACTATCTCAATGCTGCAGGTGTTGGTACAGGTGCCGACCGAAATTCTGTCATTCTCATTCGCGCAGATGGCTCTGCACTGACAAGCAACGGCGGTGTGTTTGGCTCGATCAACAACACCAAAGTCATGCCGGGTGACGCCATCGTTATGCCCGACAAGCTAGACCGCGAAGCCACCTGGAGTGCCGTCATTCGCAACGCCAAAGACATCACACAAATTTTCTATCAACTCGGTTTGGGTGCTGCAGGCTTGAAAGCGTTGGGTTACTAATCATGAACGATCAAACCACAGCACCAATAACAGCAGATGCTGAAGACGACGAAGTCAGCCTGCTCGATTTGGCCATTGCACTTGGCGAAGAAAAGAAAACGCTCTTCGCCATACCTGCTGTCACAACTACTCTTGCCATTGTGGTGAGTTTGCTGATGACGCCCATATTCACCGCCAAAACCGTCATGATGCCGCCTCAGCAGCAACAAAGCGGCGCTGCTTCGGCGTTGGCAAGCTTGGGTGCGCTGGCGGGGTTGGCTGGTGCCGCGGCGGGTGTGAAAAGCGCAGATGAAATGTATGTGGCCTTTATGCAAGGTGAGACATTGCAGCGAGCTGTCATTGAAAAGCTCGACCTTCAAAAAAGATACGAAAAGAAAACCATCTTTGAAACCAGAGAAGAGCTAAAAGAAAACGTCAAAATTACGACCGAAAAAAAATCGGGCTTGATTACTATTTCAGCTGATGACAAAGACCCAGAGTTTGCAGCCAAATTGGCCAATGTGCACGTGGAAGAACTTCGTAACCTCATGGGCAAGCTTGCTGTTACTGACGCTCAGCAGCGGCGCGTTTTCTTTGAGCAACAAATTGCTAAAACGCAGGAAGAATTGGCCCAAGCTGAGGCCAATTTCAGGGCTGCCAAAGAAAAATCAGGCATGCAAGTCACGGCAGTTATTGCCGAAGGTAGTGTGCGTGCCAGTGCAGAAATGCGTGGGCAGATCGCTGCCAAAGAGGTGCAACTGCAGGCTATGAGCCGCTTTGCCACTACACAAAATCCCGATGTGCAGCGTTTGGGCAGCGAGCTGGGTGCGTTACGCTCACAGCTTGCAAAAATAGAGCAGGGTTCTGGAGGTGAACAAAGCACTTCGCCCCTCCAACAGTTGGCAGTGAAGTCCTACCGCGACATCAAGGCCCGCGAAGCCATGATGAGTGTGTTGGTGGCTCAATATGAATCGGCCAGGGTAGATGAATCTCGCGAGGGCCCGCTGATTCAGGTGGTTGATGCCGCGCAAGCGCCTGAGCGCAAATCTAAGCCTAAGTGCGTCATCATCGTATTGGTGTCAGCCTTTGCTGGTTTGTTCTTAGGTGTTCTGCTCGCTTTTATTCGTCGCGCCCTGCGCAAAGCATCAGAAAATCCGCAAAGCGCGCAGCAGATCTCGCAACTCAAATCGGCTTGGCGCTGGAAGCGCAAAACTGTGTAATTATTCATGCTGCCAAGCACATCCAACCTGGCCATTCAGTGGCAGCCCTTGTTGGCGGCCTTGGCCGTTGCTGCATTGGTCAGTGGTTATCTGGCCATTTTTGGCACGCGGTTCGGTGCTGACAAAGACGCAGGCATTCAGAAGTTCCACACCCAACCCACATCGCGCTTGGGTGGTTTAGGCATTTGCTTTGGTGTGGTGTGCGGCGTCTGGGTGTCAAGCAAATACTATCCAAAAGATTCTCTATTGGGCTGGTGGTTGCTGCTGGCCTCTTTGCCCGTTTTCATGGGCGGCTTGGTGGAGGACCTCACGCACAAAGTCACGCCACGCATGCGGTTGTTGTTGGCCTGTTTATCGTCGGCGTTTGTGTATATTGTTTTTCAGGTGGGCGTTACCCGAACAGATATTCCACCGCTAGATGCCGCACTGGCAATTCCGGGCGTTGCGCTTTTGCTGACCATGCTGGTGGTGGCGGGCTTTATTAATGCCGTCAATATCATCGACGGCTTTCATGGCTTGGCCTCTGGCACGGTCATCATCATGTTGCTTGGGCTTTCAGGCTTGGCTGGGTTGGCCAATGACGGCTTGGTGTTTCGCTTGTGTTTGGTCACAGCTACCGCCACATTGGGCTTTGCCCTGTGGAACTGGCCGTTGGGCAAAATCTTTCTTGGCGATGGGGGCGCTTATCTACTTGGCCTGTGGGTGGTAGAACTCGGCCTTTTGTTGCCACACCGCTCCCTCGAAATATCCCCCATGGCCCCTGTTTTGGTGGGCGTATACCCGCTGCTGGAAACGCTCTACAGTATGTATCGCAGAAAGTTCGTGCGCTCGCACCCAATCAACCACCCAGATGCACTTCATTTGCATACGCTTATTTACAGGCGATTGATTTTGAACCCTGCTGCGGATATGACAAGCGTCGATAAAAACAAAGCCAACGCCAAGGTTGCCCTTGTTGTTTGGGGCTTTGTTTTGGTGCCTGTTGTGTGCGCGTTGGTTTTTTACCAGCACACAAACGCTTTGCTTGGACTTATTGTTCTTTTTGCATTGGCGTATGGGTATCTATACAAAAGGCTTGTTCAATTCAAAGCGCCTTGGGTATTGATTTCTAGCCGAAGAAGTTGCAAGCGATAAGCTTATTGTTTTGCTAATAAGCAGAATGCGTTTACAGGACCACTTGCCGACGAGCCTATGACACGTCTTAAATAAGCGTCAAACAATGGAACTGTAAAACCTGTGTCGCCATGCGCGGGGCTGTAAATCATTTCTTTTTCAATTAACTTTGCTCTCGTTGGCGCGACGGTTTGCACTTCTCGGCTCAACTGGGTGGCGATGTCGCTCGAGCGATGAGGCCCCGGGCCCATGACAGCCATGGCTAAAAGGTAATTTTCTCTCGGAGGGTGTGAGTCTATCCAGGCGTACCCTAAAAAAGCTCTCATCCAACTCAGCCAGCGCTTGTTCAGTGGCAGCTTGAACGTCGCGCAGCCTGATGGGGCTTGATTTTGCGCACTGCCAACTGTGCTTTCCCCACTCTTGCAAAAAATAAGGATACCCATGCGTTTGCTTGAATGTTTCCTCAAACGCATCCTTTTCAAAATGCACGTTGAATTTCTTGGCCGGTGCGCTCAAAGCTAACTCAGCGTCTGCATAAGGCAAAGCACCCACAGGCACAAACTCAAATAATCGCTCTGCATAAGATTTGGTCTGCCCCATCTGCCCTACAAGCTGTGGCTGGCCTGCTCCGATCATGGTCACTGGCAACTGCAATTGCGCACACCGGTGCAAGGCTGAAATAAGTGCCGCGAGCTGTTGCTCTGGTACATATTGCACGCGCCGAAGGCCTGGATACTCTGCCCAAGTACTTGGCCGCGCGGATCAACACGCTGGGCAGTAATGCCAATCCAATGACACCGATCACCCCCGAGCCCGAGGGAGCCACGACATGAACCTGGCCATGAACCCCATGCAACCGAACCCGTGATCCAACCTTACCGAGAGCACCTCAGCATCTACCAGTCCGGCCATGCTGAAGACCACCATGAGGGTCCCAACTTGCTGACCGCGCCCCTCAAAACCTTGCTGAGCTTTGAGTTGGAGAACTTTACATGTGCCGCTGGACCTGCTGCTGCTCAGCAAGAAGGTGCCGGACAGCGTGATGAGCACCCGCAAGTACAAGCAGATCGTTTCCAGCATCAACGAGGTCGGGTTGATCGAACCCCCGTCCATCCTGCACCACGAAGCCAAGAAGTCCGAGTACCTGCTACTGGACGGCCACCTGCGCGTCTTGGCCCTAAAGGCGCTTGGTCTGCATGAAGCCCCGTGCATGTTTGGCAAGGATGACGAGACCTACACCTATAACCACTGAGCATACCAGCTCTCGACCATCCAAGAGCACAACATGATCCGCCGCGCCATCGACTGTGATGTGAGCAAGAAGCGGCTGGCCCGCGCTTTCAATGTCAAATTGAGCTCCATTAACCGGCGCATGAACTGCTCAAAGGCATCTGCCCCGAGACCATTGAGCTTCTGCAAGACAAACAGTTCACTCCAGATGTCACCCGCATCCTGCGCAACATGAAGGGAGCCCGCCAGGTGAAGGTGGTGGAACTGATGATTGCCAGCAACACCATCGCCTTGGCTCATGCCGAGGTCCTGCTCAAGGCCACGCCGCCCGAGCAGCGCACCGACGTGAAGCCGGCTGACCGGGAGAATAAGACCGCCCCCATCGAGCAGATCGAAAATCTCCAAAAAGAGATGGATCAAGTCCTAGAGTCCTACAACCAGGCGAAAGAGAACTACGGCTCCTACCTGCGTAACCTAGTGGTGGTCACGGGCTACCTTACAAGCTGCTGGCCAACGAGGCCCTCAAGAGCTAATTTGGCCGCCACGATCCCGAGATCCTGACCAAACTAGGACTGGTGGTGAACACCGTCAGCATGGAAGAGGCGGTGCAACAGCAACAGGAAGCAGACGTCTGAACCCTTCTGCTACTAAGAAGTGTTTTTTATGACTGAGTGGACCGTACGGCAGAGCACCGAGTAAAATGTTCAAGTTCTTACAGAACTTTACTTCGCTTTTCCCCCGCTACCGCGATTGCCGAGCGAAGTACTGCACGGCGGTAGCGTGGCTAAAACACATTCAAACCTGGACCGCACAAAGTAAACTCGTCAAACTTATGACAAGTCGCCAAGCCAAACTACAAGAAGACACTTATTTCAGAGTGATGCGCATCCTACAAAACAACCCCGATCTCACCCAGCGCGAACTGGCGGAGAAACTTTGTATCAGCGTCGGCGGGCTGAATTACTGCCTGAAAGCGCTGATGGAAAAGGGCTTGGTGAAGATGAAAAAATTCGCTAATTCCAAGAATAAGTTTGGCTATGTTTATGTGCTTACGCCAACTGGTATCTCAGAGAAAGCGGCCATTACACACCGTTTTTTAAAGAGGAAGATGGATGAATATGAATCCCTGAAGGCGGAAATCGAGGCGCTAGGCTCTGAGGTTGAAAAGTCTGGTGGGGAGGGAGTCAAAAAGCATGATTAACGTCACTCTCCTCATCTTTGGTGGGCGGCACCCGCTTATAGCCGCTGTCCCGCACCGGATTTTCGAAGTAGTTTCTTTGTTTGACTGGCAAAGAGAGTCTGTTTCAGCAGGCAGTCTTGCGACTAGTTAACCTGGGGAACGCTGACAACGGCATTCTCTTCAACCACGAATAAGTGCCGTCCCGCCGGCGCCGACTATTACAGGAATTGTCAAATGAAAGCCGTCATCCTCGCCGGTGGTCTAGGTACCCGCATCTCCGAAGAGACCCACCTCAAACCCAAACCCATGATCGAAGTGGGTGGTAAACCGATTCTTTGGCACATCCTTAAGATGTACTCGGCACACGGTGTGAATGATTTCGTTATCTGTTGCGGTTACAAGGGTTACGTCATCAAAGAGTACTTTGCCAATTATTTTCTGCACATGTCTGATGTGACGTTTGACATGGCAAGCAACCACATGGAAGTGCATCACCATAAAGCAGAACCTTGGAAAGTCACCTTGGTGGACACCGGCGACGACACCCTCACCGGTGGTCGTCTCAAGCGTGTGGCGGATTACATCAAGAACGAAAAGTCTTTCTGTTTTACCTACGGTGATGGCGTTAGTGATGTTGATATAGGTGCGACCATCAAGTTTCACCAGCAACACGACAAGTTAGCCACTGTCACCGCCGTACAACCCCCAGGCCGTTATGGCGCACTGGAAAGACTGGGGGATCAAGTCACCGGCTTTGTAGAAAAGCCGCGTGGCGATGGTGGCGTAATTAACGGTGGCTTTTTTGTATTGTCACCAAAATGCCTTGATCTCATCGATGGTGACCAGACCAGTTGGGAAGGCGAGCCACTAGCCAAGTTAACGAAAATGAATCAAATGATGGCGTTTGAACATAAAGGGTTCTGGCAACCGATGGATACCTTGCGCGACAAAAACCATCTGGAAGAACTTTGGGCAACAGGCCAAGCCCCATGGAAAAACTGGATATGACAGAGCGAGCAGATTTTTGGCGCCGCAAGCGTGTCCTCCTCACCGGCCACACTGGTTTCAAAGGCGGGTGGCTGGCAATTTGGCTCCAACGATTGGGTGTTGAAATCACTGGCATCGCCCTCGCCCCAAGCACATCGCCCAATCTTTATGAACTCGCCCAAATTCAACAGGGCATGAGCAGTCATTTGTGCGACATTCGTGATGCAAGCAAGCTAACCCAAATCATTCGAGATGCTCGCCCGGAAGTAATCTTCCATCTTGCCGCGCAACCGCTTGTACGTGCCAGTTACAGAGACCCTCTGGCTACCTATGCCACCAACGTCATGGGGACAGCAAACGTTCTTGAATCCCTGCGTGGTTTGGATAGCGTCAAAGTGGCCGTAATGGTCACCACTGACAAAGTCTACCGTAATGAAGAATGGCTTTACCCTTACCGTGAATCGGACGCTCTGGGTGGCCATGACCCCTACAGCGCGAGTAAAGCCGCCAGTGAAATCGTCATTGCCAGCTATCGAGATGCCTATTTCCAACAACAGGGAGTAGCTGTGGCGACTGCCCGCGCTGGCAATGTCATTGGTGGAGGTGATTGGTCGGAAGATCGGTTGATTCCCGATGCAGTTCGTGCGTGGCAAACAGATACACCATTAGAAATCCGGCGTCCGCAAGCTATTCGTCCTTGGCAGCATGTTCTCGAACCTGTGCACGGTTACCTCACGCTTGCTGAAAAGCTTTGGCAGCAGCCTGAGCTGGTCGGTGCCTACAACTTTGGTCCTCAAACCCATGAGGCCGCAACGGTCCGAGACGTAATAGAGCAAGCTCGCACCGTCTTTGGCAGAGGCCAAACCGTTTTCGGTGACGGTAATGCTGGCCCGCACGAAGCCGGTTGGCTCGCACTAGAAACCGCCAAGGTTCGCGAAAGATTGGGTGTCAGCCCTCAATGGCCACTTGCGGAAACCGTCCGCCGTACCATGGCTTGGTACAGATCCCAACAGCAAGGTGCTGATGCACGTAGCTTGTGCGAAGCTGAAATTAACGCGTACCTCGCGGTTCAATCAGCCGCACCACTGAGCCAAAAATGAACAGACTTACCATCACCGACTTGCCCATGTCCGGTCTTAAACTGGTTGAGAGGCGGCGCCTGGGGGATAGCCGTGGTTTCTTGTCCCGACTTTATTGTGCAGAAGAACTGGCTTCAGCCGGATGGCACAAGCCCATCGTCCAAATCAACCACACCTTCACCGCTCAACGAGGCACCGTACGCGGCATGCACTATCAACAACCGCCGCATGCTGAAATGAAGCTGGTGACCTGTATCCAAGGCGAAGTCTGGGATGTTGCCGTCGACTTGCGTGCAGGCTTCCCAACATTTCTACACTGGCATGCCGAGAAATTGACGGCCGATAACCACCGCGCACTGCTCATTCCAGAAGGCTTCGCCCACGGATTTCAAACAATCAGTGACAACGTAATCATGCTTTACTGCCACAACTCAGCCCACAATCCAGATTCTGAAGCTGCATTAAATGCTCAAGATCCCCGTTTAGCCATCACCTGGCCGCAGGCTATCACAGTACTATCCCCCAGGGATGCCAAGCATCCGCTACTCAACTCAGAATTTACAGGAGTGCTACTTTGAAATGCCGTCACTGCTCATCGCCACTTGAGCAAACCGTCCTTGATCTAGGATTTTCGCCCCCTTCAAATGCCTATCTGAACGAAACAGATCTCGTACGACCTGAAAAATACTACCCCCTAAAAGTAAAGGTCTGCACCAATTGCTGGTTAGTGCAAACCGACGACTACACCCAGGCCGATGAGCTCTTCAACGCCGATTACTCCTACTTCTCCAGCACCTCCACGGGCTGGTTGGCGCACGCAGCCAGCTATGCCCAAGTCATGATCCAGCGACTACAGCTCAACGCTAACAGCCACGTCATCGAAGTCGCTGCCAACGACGGCTATCTACTCAAAAACTTTGTCGCTGCCGGCATCCCGTGCCTGGGTATCGAGCCCGCCGCCAGCACCGCAGCCGCCGCCGAAAAGCAAGGTATCCCTGTTCTCCGCGAATTCTTTGGCGAAGCATTAGGCAAGCGCCTCGCCGCCGAAGGCAAACAAGCCGACCTGATCGCCGGCAACAACGTCTATGCTCATGTGCCCGATATCAACGACTTCACCCGTGGCCTGAAAGCCGCCCTGAAGCCCGACGGCACCATTACCCTCGAATTTCCTCATTTGCTGCGACTCATTGAACAAACCCAGTTCGACACCATCTATCACGAGCATTTTTCTTACCTCTCACTCTACACGGTTGAACGTATCTTCAAAACCGCAGGGCTGCGTATTTTCGATGTTGAACAATTGCCCACCCACGGCGGTAGCCTGCGCATTTTTGGCTGCCATACAGAAAGCCGCCGCGCCAGTACCGATGCAGTTGCAGCCATCCTAACCGAAGAAGTCCGGCGCGACCTGCAAACGCCTGCCACCTACCAAAACTTCCAAACGCGCGCCAACAAAGTCAAAGATGACTTGATCAGTTTCTTAATCGAACAAAAGCGCGTCGGCAAAAAAGTTGCCGCCTACGGTGCCGCCGCCAAAGGTAACACCCTGCTCAACTACGCTGGTATCAAACCCGACTTGTTGCCCTTTGTCTGCGACGCTGCTATGGCGAAACAGGGTAAGTACATGCCAGGCAGCCATATTCCAATCTTGTCTCCCAGTGCCCTAGCAAAAAGCCCGCCTGACTATGTTCTGATCTTGCCGTGGAATATTGCCGCCGAGGTCAAACAACACAATGCGGCACTGGCGACGCAGGGCACGAAGTTTGTCATAGCTGTCCCCAAGCTGACTATTTTTGATTAACCGCCATCTCGCCAGAGCCGACTTTTACGAGCCCCTCTCATGACTTACCGCATCATCATCATCAAACCCTCCATAACCGGACTGGAAGTTCGCTACGTCGTCAATGCCGAGGCCACTGTATATTCATGAGAGTTCTTTTAACAGGTGCCAGCGGGTTCATAGGGCGCTACGTTATCAATCAGCTCGTGGATGCGGGAATTGACGCGGTCGTTGTCGGGCGTTCGCGCCCTAACGACTACAGAGGTGATTTCGTTGAAGCCGATCTATTACAGTCCGAAGACTACAGCGACCTCGTTCAACGTGCTGGGGCCAGCCATCTCATCCATTTAGCTTGGTATGCCGAGCATGGCCAGTACTGGACTTCGCCTCTCAATCTTCGATGGGTGGAAGCTTCGGTGCGTTTGGTTGAAGCTTTTTGCGCAGCTGGTGGCCAAAAAGTCGTGACAGCAGGCACCTGCGCAGAATATGACTGGTCATATGGCTTTTGTCGTGCGGATGTTACCCCGTTGTCGCCAGCAACCTTGTACGGAACGGCAAAAGATGCTACTCGCCGCCTTCTCGACGCAGTCTGCAAGGCACATCAAACGCAATTCGCCTGGGGGCGTATATTTGTTCCCTACGGCAAGGGCGAAGACAGCCGACGCCTAATTCCATCACTGATTGATGTTTTCCAGGGTAAGCGTCTTCCTTTCGGTGTCAATGCGAATGCCTACCGCGACTTTCTTCATGTGCAGGATGTTGCGAATGGTTTCGTTCGTCTGCTTTTGTCGGATGCTCAGGGAAACTACAACGTTGCATCGGGTCAGCCAACACAAATCGCAGAAGTAGTGCGCTCTATAGCGCATGCCTTTCACGGTGACCCGCGCATCGTCTTGGACTTATCTACTGAACGACCTGGCGAGCCAGAAATACTTTTTGGTGATAGCCAAGGGCTGAAGGCGCTGGCCTGGCAACCCATGTATTCAATCAACGAAATCGCCATTAGTCAGGGAGTGGAACATGCCTAATCTGCATGAACTGTATCGATTGAAAGAATTACCTATCTTCCAAAACCGGATGTATGACACCGCACTGGATGCACGCAATTGCCCAAAGGGCGACATGCGGTTGGTTGAAGACTTGACGACTGGGCTGGTGTATAACGCGGCATTTCGCCCCGATTTGATGGTGTATGACAAACACTATCAGAACGAACAGGCCGTTAGCCCGCTTTTTCAGCAACATTTGAATGTGGTCGCAAATATAATCGACCAGCGAATGGGCAAGGAGAGGATTGTTGAAGTTGGATGCGGCAAAGGTCATTTTTTGGAAACGCTCCTTGCCAAAGGTGTTGACTTAATCGGCTTTGATCCGACCTACGAAGGGGATAATCCACGAGTCAAGCGACAGTATTTTGCGCCGGGCGTGATTGAGAAAGCCAATGGGCTGATTCTGCGTCATGTGCTAGAGCACATCCAGAATCCGATTGGTTTCCTGGAGCAATTAAAAATTTCTAACGGCGGAAGTGGGAGAATTTATATCGAGGTGCCGTGCTTCGACTGGATATGTGAGCACAACGCGTGGTTTGATATTTTTTTCGAGCACGTCAATTATTTCCGATTAAAAGATTTCAAGCGAGTCTTTGGTGAAGTAGTCGAGAGCGGCAGGCTTTTTGGTGGTCAATATCTGTATGTTATTGCTGAACTTGCCTCGTTAAAAATGCCGGTAATTGACCTAAATGATCGAGTCAATTTTCCGGTTGACTTTGCCGGCAATATCACGGAACAGAACAGAGCGGAACAGAGCGGAACAGCCATTTGGGGCGGCGCTTCAAAAGGCGTTATATTCGCTTTGCTCAAAGAGCGCGCAGGGCAACCTGTCAGCACCGTTATTGATATCAATCCGGCAAAGCAAGGCAAGTTTCTTCCCGGAACCGGCCTTCAAGTTAAGTCGCCTGAATTAGGTCTTGTAGGGATGCAAAACGGCTCTACCATATATGTCATGAATTCGAATTATCTTGAAGAAATAAAACAAATGTCTAACCACAGCTTTAACTACATAGGAATCGATCATGAATGATTTTGAAAAGGAAGTAATAGAGAGAGTTTCAGCAAACGGAAGCAATGTCGACATGATCGCTGCCGGTCTGCAATTCATGCGCGCAACAACGACAACGAAGTATTCATATAACTTTGCCTGGCAAGGTCGCCCTATCATTCAGTACCCCCAAGATATGGTCGCCATGCAAGAAATCATCTGGCAAATCAAACCCGACCTGATCATAGAAACCGGCATTGCCCATGGCGGTTCCCTGATTTTCAGCGCCACCATGCTCGCCCTGCTTGATATGGCTGACGCCATCGAATCCGGCACTATGCTCGACCCGAAAAACTCAAAGCGCAAAGTGTTAGGTCTCGATATTGACATCCGCCAGCACAACCGTGAAGCGATTGAAGCGCACCCTATGGCTTCGCGCATTCAGATGATTCAGGGTTCCAGCATCGCGCCTGAGGTCATTGCGCAAGTTCGGCTGGTTGCCAGCGATTATCAACGTATTCTAGTGTGTCTCGATAGTAACCATACTCACGAACATGTGCTGGCCGAACTGCAAGCCTATGCGCCACTCACCAGCGCTGGTAGTTATTGCGTGGTGTTCGATACTATCGTTGAAGACATGCCCGCCGAAATGTTCCCCGACCGCCCTTGGGGTCCTGGTAACAATCCTAAGACGGCGGTGTGGGAATTTATCAAGTGTCACCCCGAGTTCGAAATCGACAAAAGTATCGACAATAAGCTTATGATTACCGTCGCACCGGATGGGTATTTGAAGAGGCAGTGCTAATGCGCTTTATTTCAACACGAATTATTGAAGGTGCTAGAGGCCCAAATCAAAGTGCTTCGTTTTCTGTCTAACTGATGCTTAAACGCAACCTCGTCGCCAACTGCTTAGGCCAAGGTTGGACAGCTCTAATGGGCATGGCTTTCATTCCCCTCTACATCAAGTTTCTGGGAATTGAAGCCTACGGCCTGATCGGTTTGTTTGCGGTGCTGCAAGCTTGGCTTAGCCTTCTTGACATGGGGATGACCCCTACAATTAGCCGCGAGATAGCTCGGTTTACTGGTGGATCACACAGTGCTAAATACGTACGTGATTTGCTACGCAGCATCGAGATTATTACGGTGTGCATGGGTGCTTTAGCGGCATTTGCCATTTGGGCTGCCTCTGAATGGATTGCGGGCGAATGGTTACGATCCGAAAACCTGCCCAAAGAAGTAGTGGCACGCGCTATTAGCATAATGGGACTGATTGCCGGCCTCCGCGCGCTGGAGGGAGTCTACCGCAGTGCGATGCTCGGATTTCAACGGCACGTTCTTTACAACATAATAAATAGCTTGCTCGCTACCCTTCGGGGTTTAGGCGCGGTTGTCATTTTGATTTGGTCGCCGACTATTGATGCATTCTTTGGCTGGCAAGGATTTATCTCTGTTTTAGCCATTGTAGTTTTTGGTGCTTTTATCTACCAAGCGATGGAAATGACAACTCAGGGTATAAGAGTCTCTATGCGAGCGTTGTATGGTATTCGCGAGTTTGCTGGTGGAATGATAGGGATTACCATTTTGACGATTTTACTAACGCAAGTCGACAAAATTTTACTCTCAAAGCTAATCCCCCTCAGTGAATTTGGCTATTACACGGTTGCGGCGGTTGTTGCGGGAACGTTAACTATGCTCGTTGCTCCAATTGCTCAAGCGTTTTACCCCCAGTTTACTGAGTTGCATGCTGCCGATTGCCAAGTGGAACTTATAAAGAACTACCACATTGGTGGACAATTGGTCTCGGTTACGACTGGTAGTGCTGCAATTGTACTAATTGTATTCGCAGACTCAATAATTCTAATTTGGTCGGGGGATACTAAATTGGCTAGCAGCAGTGGTGAATTACTCAAAATTCTTGCATTCGGAAATCTACTTAATGCTTTAATGTGGATTCCTTACCATACGCAACTAGCCTATGGTTGGACGGGTTTAGCATTTAGAACCAATCTAATATCCGTTGTCGTAATTGCACCAGCTATACTGTGGGTCACCCCTCTGTATGGGGCTGTAGGTGCAGCTTACGTGTGGGTACTTTTAAATACAGGCTACCTTTTGGTAAGTATACAGTTCATGCATAGGCATATTCTAATTGGCGAAAAGTGGAAGTGGTATATACAAGATGTCATATTGCCAATACTACCGGCGTTTCTTGTTGGCTCTTTAGTTGGCTGGGTTATTCCCACAACAGCCGAGATATCAATTAAATTGGCTTGGATATTCTTCGCTGGCCTTTTAACAATAACCACATCGGTACTTTTCGCATCGAGAATTCGTACGGTGTTAGTCGAAAAGATGTTTAATTATAAATAAATCATTATAAATATGATTACGCCATAAAAGATATTGACGAAATGAAAAATGCACCAATGCTTAGTATCGGTATGCCGGTATACAACGGATCTGCATCGGTTCGTAAAGCTCTTGATTCCTTATTGAGTCAAACCTTTACCAATTTTGAGCTGATTATTTCCGATAATGCATCGACAGATGACACAGAAACGATTTGTAAGGAGTATGCAAGCAAAGATAGCCGAATACGTTATGTTAGACAGCCTAAAAATTTTGGAGCAGCCGCGAATTTTGCATATGTCTTGGCCGAATCCAAAGGAGATTTTTTTATGTGGGCAGCTGCAGATGATTTCAGAGTTGCTGATTGTGTGGAAACTTATCTTTCAATAATTGGTGATGCGGGTGGCGCATTTACAACCTATTCTCGAATTGATTATGATAATGACAAAATTATAAACGTAGCTGTCCCAGTCTTAAAATGCACACAATTATCAGGGGAGTCACTTAAATGTTTCCTGAAAAACAATAGACCATCTTTTATTTACGGTTTATATAGAACTAGTGCGATAAAGGATTGTTTCGAAGGGTTATATTTTGATTGGGCAGATTGCTATTTTGTTCTCAGTGTTATCAATAAATACGGAATAAACTCAATTAATACACCGTCAAAATATTTTGCGGGCTATCGTGGCTCTTATGCTGTTAAGCCTGGTGCCGGTCGTTATATACGTCCATTTACATACTTCATCAAAGCGCTCCCTTTCGCCATAACTGCCGGACCGATTGGTTTGATTCATCACTTGAAGGTTTTGGTTGTAAGCGCGATGATTAATGTCAGAATCTTTATGTCGGAGCTTAATTTATCCGGCGGAAATGTTAAAAGTCGCAATTCACCAACTAAGGGTTATATGAAATGAAATTAATTTTTAGGTATTGTATTATTTTTCGACTTATTTTCAAGTTAATTTTGTTAAAATTTCGATATTCAAATGTTAGATTTATTAGGGTCAAGAGAGCGATAGGATCAATCTTTTCTCAAGATGGCCAAGATTTGTATATTCTTCCAATTCTTTTTAAAAACATTAGTCTAGACAAGGAGAATTGGTTGGTGGATGTTGGTGCTAACCACCCAATCGAATATTCAAACACATTTTTATTTGAGAAGTATTTCGGTTGTAAAACAATTGCTATCGAACCACTTCAGGAGTTTGAATCGACTTGGAACATTGAACGGCCTCAAGCAGAGTTTATTTCGTTGGCGCTAGGCTCAACAAGAGGCGAAACGCAAATAAATGTGCCTATTAATGGAGACACGATGTTTTCTAATGTCAGTGGCGGAGTAAATAAGAATATCCATGTGGGCGGTTATGAATCAAGAGTCGTTAAAGTAGATACTCTAACGAATATTCTTAAAAAACGCGGAATATTCGACGTTCTTTTGCTTTCAATAGATGTTGAGGGTTATGAGATTGAAGTTCTTAAGGGCATTGATTTTGATAAAATTTCCTTTCGTGTTATCGTGTGTGAAAATAATAGTGATGGAATGTTGGGAGACAATAGCATTCGCGATTATATTATATCGCAAGGGTATATTTATTATGCAAGACTTGGTTGGAATGATGATTTGTTTATCAATCACTCCATTCTCAAATCAATAAGCTCTAGCAAATAAGTACGACGCGACTTTAACATTTTTTATGGCAAATTATTTGGCAATGAATGAACTTTTTGCACAGCAACAAACGACTGGCAAAAAGATAACATCGTGTTTTGTTGAGTTATCGATAGTGTTGGCTGCATTTGTAACAACAGTACGAATTTTCGACGACTACTATCGACTGCCAACAGACGCTGTTTTAATTTTATGCGCTGTTTATGTTCTAATTAAAAGACGAATGTTTTTTAATGAAGTATTGAAAATATTTCTAGTTTTATTCGGAGTTCTATTTCACTTTTTTATTGTGTCGATAGCCAATGACTTCCAAGGATTTGATTTTTATTCACGTTTAATTTGGTTTTTGCGGTACTGGTTTATTGCTGCAGTTTTAATGGTGATTCTAGTTCATGCCCGTGCAGATCAGTTGGTTAGAGCATTCAAAGTGGTCGGCATTATGGTCACTTTAGTCGCGTACATATTTTTATTTATAACAATCTTCACCGGTTTCGATATCGGAGTGGATCGGATTATTCTACCCCGACCTCATGGAACTCTATCAGAGCCGGCGCATTTGGCCTTTCTGCTGCCCGGATTAATCGTAATATCAATAATCGATAGAAAATGGAAGACAGTTGGCTTTGCTTTTTTGCTAGCCGTGCTATCTCAATCCCCCACGGTTTATCTAACGCTTGCATTCACAATGATTCTATTTTCGGTTTCTTATCTCAGCCCAATAAAGCGACGAATCTTGCTAGTATCATCATTCCTATTTGTGTATATAATTATTCTTTTCGCATTTGATATTGACATGATGGCAACCGATAATGCATTACTTCATTCATTTGGGCGCCTTATCGCTGGATTTCATTTTTTTAAAGATGCCACCTACTCAAATAGCCGTGGTTCGCTGGTTTTCGATATGTTAGAAATCATGAGGGACGGTGGATATATTATACTGGGCGCCGGATTTGGCAGTGGCGTACCGCTTGCTGAAGCATTCAATGGTGGGAAGACGCTTGACGTCACCATTTGGGCATCGTTTATTGTTTGGTTTGGCCTATTTGGTGCTATTGCATTCGGAGCACTCGTATTTCTAGTTGCATCAAAAAAGGGAGCGGATATACATATCTTTTGGATTTTAGTAGGCGCATTATTTGCTGGAAGTATTAATTCTGGAGGGATTTTCATGCAATTATTTATTATCTTATTGATAGTGATTTATCTACGCAGTGGCCGATACTCCGCTGAGATTAGGCATACCAATCCTGCCAAGGTTGCGTACCGCGTGCCTACTTAGATAAAGATTAGCAAACATAGTCATATATCTACAATTAATAGAGGATTAGATGTTCGGGTAGTTGGTATCGAACAAGGATGACGTATCACAAGCGAGATCAGCTTAAAACAAAGATCGTTGCTGCTGTCGATTTCGGTGAAAACCCACAGATAAAACTTGAAATGTAGGAACGATGGAACTTGATATTGTTACTATTACATACAACTCCGAAAGGCATCTTCATAGATGCCTAGAGTCTGTTAGGAGTTGCCGTAAGTTAATTAAAAATTTTATAATTATTGATGGGCGGTCGCAAGATGGCACTATTGAGATTATAAAGAGCTTTTCAGATATTGTTTCTGAATTTATATCTGAGCCAGATAGTGGCATATCTGACGCCTTTAATAAAGGTATAGCTCGATGCTCAGCAAAGTTTATTTTGTTGTTGAATTCTGATGATTGGCTTATTGAGGGCAAACTTGAAGATATTATTGGGCGTGATGTTGGTGATGAGAAAATTATTTGCACTCGGATGTTAAGTTATTCTCAAGGTCGGTATTTGGGATCATTTAATTCTATGCCGAGCCTGATTCCGGTGTACAATTCAATGTTGCACCCAGGTTGCATTATTTCCGCTGATGTTTACCGACATATTGGTCTATATGATTTAGCCCTAAAAACAGCTATGGATTATGATTTTTTCTGTAGGTGCTTCTATTCTGGAATTCCCTTCAGGGTTTTAGATATTCCCTTGGTTGCATTTCAAGAGGGCGGTACAAGTAGAGCGCGTAAATACATGATATTACTCGAGTCATATGCCCTAAGACGAAAATATCACGGCGCACTTCTTCCTCTGCACGAGGTAAAGCAATTGATATCCAGAATTATAGGGGACACTCTGGATTATTTTGGATTAAAGGAAGTAGTTAAAAAGTGGATTGTAAAAAGATGAAAATGACTTATCGGGATTATGATCTTGTTCTCAAAAATAAAGTTTGCCATGATTCAGTCGCTCATTTATATGCGAATCTACATTCGGATATATTCAACCCTATCGAGCAAAATCGATTAAGGCAGGCGTTGGCTCTAATGGGTTCATATCTGCAACCAAAGGCAGAGGTGCTCGACTTTGGCTGTGGGTCAGGTAACTTAACAAGACATTTAATTGAATTAGGATATGCTGTTACCTCTGCCGATATATCGGAAGAATTTCTAAACATCGTCAGTTCTAAGTTTAATAATTATGAAAATCATAGGACATTATTACTCTCCGGAAATCCGGATGTTGATCTGAACGGCTTTCGCTATGATGCTATTTGTATTTACTCCGTACTTCACCACTTGCCAGACTATATTTATAGCATTCGAAGGTTGACCGATTTTTTAAAGCCTGGTGGAGTACTATACATTGATCATGAAGCATCTCCATCGTATTGGACAATCCAAACTCAGTATTCTGAACTTCAAAGACGATCTCGTTTCAGGAAGATCGTTACAAATTTCGACAAGTTCTTTAGTTTTAGGTGGTACAAGAATAAGGTTCAGATGTTAATGGACCCACGTTTTCAATCTGAGGGTGATATACATGTTTGGCCTGAAGATCATATTGAGTGGGATGTCATCGATCTAGAGTTATCAAAGTCTGGGTTCTTAAAGTTGTTTTCTGAGGATTATTTGGTTTATCAGAATCATTACAAATTGATCGATTATGAATATTTTCGGGAGAAAGTATCAGACATGCGTGTTGCATTCTATCAAGCTACACAGAGTGATTAGTAGATGAAGGCGTGCTTTTTCACAACGTCAGATTACGCGCAGGTGCTCAGGGAGCAGTACACGTACGCTGACATGAGAATTCTGAAGGAGCTTGGATTTGAGGTTATTTTTTCGAACAGACTTCTAGACATACCTTTGGATTGTGATATTTATTACTCGTGGTGGGCTAGTGGTAGCATTTATCCACTGATAGTGGCGAAAATGGTGCGAAAGCCTAACATTGTCGTAGCGGGGGGTAATGAGGCACAGTTGTATCGTGATAGTCAAACAAATCAAGCGCAGGGCTATTTAGCAGGTAGCTTTCTAAAGAAAATTGCAACCCGACTAACCATCAAGTTCAGTACCCGTACTATTGCCGTTTCGTCATTCATGACCAATGATTTAATCAAGCTGGGATGTGTGTCTCCGCTTGTTGTTCATAATTGTGTTGATACCAATAAGTTCATTCCCAATAAAGAAGCTGCTAAGGAGTTTGTAACTACTTCTTTTCGTTTGGATAAGGAGCCAACGTTGGTAAAGAGAGGTGAAAACTTTATACTGGCAGCGGCCCTAGTTTCACAAAGTTGGCCGAGCGCGAGGTTCCTTGTTATTGGGCACAAGGGTTCTTCTTACGAATGTTTATTTCGTTTGGTTTGTAGACTAGGTTTAGAAGCCAACTTTCACTTCACTGGTGGACTTGATAATCACTCCGTTGTTGAGTATTTGCAGCGGTCAATTTGCTTTGTTCAGCCAAGCGATACTGAAACATTCGGTGTTGCAGTAGCTGAAGCTATGAGTGTTGGGTGCCCAGTTGTGTTGAGTAGTCGCGGGGCGCTACCAGAACTTGCAGACAATATTGCTATTTATGTTGATCACAATTCGCCGGAGTCCATTGCAAATGGAATTATGAAGTTGTTGAAATTGAATTCAACAGAGCTGATCAACATAGGGCTCGATTCTCGCGCTCGTATTATTGGAAATTTTTCATACGCGAAAAGAAAAGACGCGATTTCGCGTCTTATATTCGAAGATGTATTGAAGGAAAGTTGAGATGAGTATTTATCAGATTTGTTCGCGATGTGTGATGGATACGACTGACACGTTGATTAGTTTTGATGAACGTCAAGTTTGCGATCACTGTAATACATTCGACAAGCTTACGGTACCCAATTGGGATACGGGTACAAGAGGACAGACGCAACTTACCGGACTTGTTAGCACCATAAAACGTCAGGGGCAAGGTAATGATTTTGATTGCATCATCGGGATGAGTGGTGGAATTGATAGTTCTTATCTTACTTACATTGCCAAAGAGAAAATGGGGCTGCGTCCTCTTGTATTTCATGTGGATGCAGGCTGGAATTCACAAATTGCGGTTAATAATATTGAGCGTCTCATTGATGGACTAGGCCTCGATCTTTTTACGGAGGTCATCGATTGGCAAGAGATGCGCGACCTGCAGCTGGCATTTTTCAAGTCGGGCGTACCTCATATCGACGCGCCGCAAGATCATGCTTTCTTCGCAACAATGTACAAGTTTGCGACACAACACAATGTTAAGTACATTCTTACCGGCGCCAATCTTTCGACCGAATGCATTCGTAATCCTGTAGAGTGGATGTATTACCAGTCTGATTCACGCCAGTTACTCGATATTCACCGGCAGTTCGGTACGCGACCCCTCAAGACGTTTCCGGTGACTTCTATTCTGTGGCACAAAGTTTGGTTGCCGTACTTCAAGGGTATTAGAGTTGTTAAGCCGTTAAATATGGTTCCTTACATTAAGGAAGAGGCTAAGCAACTTTTGATAGATCGCTTTGGTTGGCAGCCTTATGCACAAAAGCACTTTGAGTCCAGGTTCACGAAGTTTTATGAAAGTTACTGGTTGCCCAAGCGCTTCGGATATGACGTGCGCCGTGTGCAATATTCCAGCTTAATCGTTACAGGCCAGATGACCCGTGATGAAGCGCTCGAACTCCTTAAGAAACCCAGTTATGATGAATCCATGATTGGCCAGGAAATCGAGTTTGTATCGAACAAGTTGGGTATTTCAGTGAAAGAGCTTAACAGCTACATGGCACTGCCACGAAAGACTTACAAGGATTACAAGAATCAACGACAACTATACGATTACGGCGCACGGGTGATGCGGGCAATGGGTATGGAGATCGGTGGCAAGCGATGATTGCGCTCGTTGATTACGGTTTGGGCAACATTCAGGCTTTTGAAAATATTTACCGTCGTCTTGGCATCGAAGCCTATCCTGCGAAAACTACGACTGATTTACGCCGGGCTTCTCGGATCATTCTTCCGGGTGTAGGGGCGTTTGACTGGGCGATGACCCGTCTGCAGGAATCGGGGTTGCGCGAAGCGCTTGACGAAGAAGTACTTGCCGAGAAAAAGCCCGTGCTTGGTATCTGCGTGGGTATGCAAATGATGGCTCGCTCCAGTGAAGAGGGGGTTCAGCCGGGTTTGGGTTGGATTGATGCAACGGTTGTTAGATTTGATACTCTTTTGCTTAAGGGCAGTACCCACTTGCCGCACATGGGCTGGAACAATGCTGTGCCTTTGAGCACAGACACACTCTTTTACGGTCTGGACGCACCTAAGTTCTATTTTTTGCATTCGTACTTCATGAAACCAGATCGAGCTGAGAACATCCTCGCTACTTCCAGTTATGGCGTGACATTTACTTCAGCAACACGATCAGGAAATGTATATGGAACGCAATTCCATCCCGAAAAAAGTCACGATTGGGGTGTCTGCTTGTTAAAGAATTTTGCGGAGCTTACTTGATGTTGCGCCCCCGATTGATTCCTTGTCTGCTGGTTCACAACGGCGGCCTCGTCAAAACCGTAAATTTTGGTTCCCCGAAATACGTTGGTGACGCAATCAACGCGGTTCGCATCTACAACGAAAAGGAAGTTGACGAACTGGTCGTGTTAGACATTGATGCCACAGTCAAGGGTGTGGAGCCAGACTATCAGCTGATTTCGTATCTTGCCTCCGAGTGCCGTATGCCGCTTTGTTATGGCGGGGGTGTGCGCACAGTGGTACAGATTGAAAGGATCATCAGTCTTGGCGTTGAGAAGGTCGCCATTAGCTCGGCGGCCGTTGAAAACCCGACGCTAATCTCTGACGCAGCCTCTCGTGTAGGAAGTCAGAGTGTGGTGGTAGTTATCGATGTAAAGAAAACCGGTTTGCTGCGTCGCTATGAGGTTGTTACACACAACGGAACCAACAAAACAGGCTTGAATCCGGTTGAGTTCGCTGAACGTATGGCTGGTTTAGGTGCCGGTGAGATTGTTGTTAACTCGGTTGATTGTGATGGCGAGATGAAGGGTTATGACCTAGATCTCATCGAGCACATCAGGCAGTCAGTTCATTTGCCGCTGACGGTGCTCGGCGGTGCTGGATCGCTTAGAGACATAAAAGATCTGATCAATCGGTACAAAATTGTGGGTGCTGCGGCTGGAAGCCTGTTTGTATTCAAGGGCAAGTACCGTGCGGTGCTGATCAATTACCCGAACCGTGCAGAAAAAGAAGAGTTGCTGCATCAAATGGATTCTCAAACATGAAACAGGTTTTGCAAAGTCTCAAGACAGGAGCCACGGAGCTGGCCACAGTGCCCGTGCCCGGGGTCAGTCGTGGTCAGTTACTGATTGTCACCTCGAGTACTCTGGTATCGGCAGGCACAGAGCGCATGCTTGTCGAGTTCGGCAAGGCGGGCTGGATTGATAAAGCGCGCCAGCAGCCGGACAAGGTTCGCATGGTGCTGGACAAAATTAAGACCGATGGTCTGATGCCTACGGTTGAAGCGGTATTCAACAAACTTGATCAGCCGCTACCCTTGGGGTATTGCAATGTCGGACGGGTTGCAAAAGTCGGCGCTGGCGAGACGGCTTTATTGGTGGGTGATCGGGTAATTTCAAATGGCAAGCACGCTGAGGTGGTGAGTGTGCCATTCAATCTGTGCGCCAAGGTGCCAGATGCGGTATCGGATGACGAGGCAGCATTCACCGTTTTGGGTGCGATTGCGTTGCAGGGCATTCGATTGGTTCAGCCAACCTTGGGTGAAACGGTGGTGATAATCGGGCTTGGGCTCGTCGGTCTGATGACGGTACAACTATTGCGCGCCCACGGCTGCCGAGTATTGGGGCTAGATTTTGATCCAAACAGGTTGGTGCTAGCGAGGCAGTTTGGTGCTGAGGTCGTTGATCTGGCATCTGGTCAGGACCCAGTTGCAATTGCAACGACCTATTCTCGTGGCCGTGGAGTAGACGCAGTAATCGTCACCGCTGCGACCAAAAGCAGCGAGCCCATGCATCAGGCTGCGCTGATGTGCCGCAAGCGCGGGCGCATTGTGTTGGTAGGTGTAACCGGGTTAGAGCTATCGCGTGATGACTTTTTCAAGAAAGAGCTGACATTCCAAGTGTCGGCCTCGTATGGGCCGGGGCGTTACGACCCGAACTACGAAGAGAAAGGACAAGACTATCCGGTGGGCTTCGTTCGCTGGACCGAGCAGCGTAATTTCGAGGCTGTGCTGGACATGATGTCTGATGGCCGCATGGATGTGAAGCCGCTGATTTCGCATCGCTTCAAGATTACCGAGGCAGAGAAAGCCTACGAACTTGTGGGTGGTTCTGGCCCTTCTTTGGGCATTTTGCTTGAATATCCCGGAGCCCAACTCAATCAAGAAGCTCGCACGGTTCAGCTCGGCTGCCCCCTTTCCCCCAGCTCCTCTCCCCCGAGAGGAGAGGGATGTGTAAGTTTCATCGGCTCTGGTAGCTATGCGACAGCTGTGCTGATACCGGCATTTAAAGCCGCAGGGGCGCGTCTGCGCAGTGTTGCATCGAGCGCCGGCGTAAGTGGTCTGCATGCAGGCCGTAAGTTTGGCTTCGAAGAAACCACCACGGATACCGACCGCTTGTTTTCGGATGCCGAGACAAAAGCAATTGTTATCACGACAAGGCACGATAGCCATGCACGTTTTGTGCGGCAGGCGTTGCAATCGGGTAAGCACGTGTTCGTTGAAAAGCCGCTGTGTTTGACCCTCGAAGAACTGGCCGACATTGAGTCTCATTTTGCATCCCTATTAAATCCTCCGATTGTGATGGTCGGATTTAATCGCCGATTTGCTCCGCAAGTACAGAGGGTAAAGCAATTGCTGACTGGGGCAAACGCTCCAAAGTCATTTGTGATGACGGTAAACGCGGGAGCGATTCCTGCGGAACACTGGACCCAGGACAAAGAAGTCGGTGGCGGGCGAATCGTCGGTGAGGCGTGCCATTTCATTGACTTGCTGCGGTTTTTGGCGGGAGTACCGATCACAAGTCATCATCGTATGGCAATTGATTCTGCGATGCAGGATACGGTCACCCTGCAACTCACTTTCGCTGATGGCTCGATTGGAACTATCCATTACTTTGCCAATGGCAGCAAAGCTTTTCCAAAAGAGCGACTTGAGATATTTACCGGCGGGCGTGTATTGCAACTCGATAACTTTCGCAAGCTCACCGGATTCGGCTGGCCAGGATTTTCTAGGATGAATCTGTGGCGACAAGACAAGGGGCATAAGGCCTGCGCCCAATCGTTTGTCGGTGCCATTCAACACGGGTTGTCAGCGCCTATCCCTGTTTCAGAGATTTTCGAGGTCAGTCGGGTTTCGATTGAGATCGCTCAATGAGCTACACACGGAAAGTTATGCTCGTATTCGGCACGCGCCCGGAAGCCATCAAAATGGCGCCGCTTTATCATGCGTTGAGGGACTCTCCTGATTTTCAGACCACCGTTTGCGTGACTGCACAGCACCGACAGATGCTTGATCAGGTCTTAAAGCTATTTGAGGTTACCCCTGATATCGACTTGGACCTTATGAAGCCAGGCCAGGATTTGTTTGATGTCACGGCGTCGGTGTTACTCGGTATGCGTGACGTTTTCCGTCAACATCGACCGGATGTTGTGCTTGTACATGGGGATACGACAACTACGCTGGCAACAGCAATGGCGGCTTTCTATGCTGGGGTGCCGGTCGGGCATGTCGAGGCGGGATTGCGTACTAATAATGTTTACGCCCCTTTTCCAGAGGAATTTAATCGGCAAGTTGCCAGTCGGGTGACTCGGTGGCATTTTGCTCCGACACCGTTTAGCAAGCAGAATTTGCTCGGTGAGCATGTTCCAGACGAGAACGTGACGGTAACGGGGAATACTGTCATTGATGCTCTGCTTTGGGTACTTGATCGGATTGAATCAAACCCCGTTCGCCGTGTCGCCGTTGTCGACTTTCTAAGTGATCGTTTGTCTTTCGATTGGCGGAATACACGATTTGTCTTGATCACCGGGCATCGCCGTGAAAATTTTGGTGACGGTTTCTTGCAAATCTGTGAAGGGATCAAAGAGCTAGCCAAGCGTTACCCGACGGTACATCTTGTCTACCCAGTGCATCTGAATCCAAACGTTCAGCAGCCGGTCAAGAAAATACTTGAGGGTTTAGGTAATGTGCATTTGATGGATCCGCTTGATTACGAACCTTTTGTGTTTTTGTTGAAACACAGTTACATAGTGCTGACCGACAGTGGTGGTGTTCAGGAGGAGGCGCCGAGTCTAGGTAAGCCTGTATTGGTAATGCGCGACGTGACGGAGCGCCCAGAGGCCGTTGATGCCGGAACCGTGCGCTTAGTTGGTGCTAATCGTGAACGTATTGTGAAAAATATATGCGAACTGTTGGATAACGAAGATAGTTATCGGTCGATGTCGCGTGCACACAACCCTTACGGTGATGGGAAAGCATGCTCTCATATTATAGATGTATTGAGGAAAATTTAAATGGTTAATAAAACGGTATGTGTAATTGGTCTGGGATATATCGGCTTGCCAACGGCTGCTCTTTTGGCGAGCAATGGGTATGACGTTGTTGGTGTTGATTTGAATCGGCATGCGGTTGAGACGATCAATAAAGGGCAAATTCATATCGTCGAGCCAGATCTCGATGCCTTTGTCAGATCTGCTGTGGCTGCAGGTAAATTAAAAGCTTTTACTGAGCCGCAAGCAGCAGACGTTTTTATCATCTGTGTGCCTACTCCTTTTCACGAAGGTGAGGGAATACCTAGACCGGACATTGATTACGTTTTGGCCGCGACTCGCAGCATTGCAGGTTTCGTAAAGCACGGAGACCTTGTGATCTTGGAGTCGACGTCGCCGGTGGGGACGACAGAGAAGATGTCAGAAGTGCTGGCCGGCTCAGGTGTTGACTCACCCAAAGTCTCGATCGCATACTGCCCGGAGCGCGTCCTTCCAGGAAAGATCATGACCGAGTTAATCGGAAATGATCGTGTCGTCGGCGGCCTTACGTCAGAGGATACCAAATTGGTCGCGAATTTCTACCGAACATTTGTGCGCGGCGAGGTTCTTGAGACGGATTCGAGAACAGCCGAAATGTGCAAGCTGACAGAAAACAGCTTTCGCGATGTCAACATTGCATTTGCTAATGAACTTTCGATGATTTGCGCAGAGGAAGGTATCAATGTTTGGAACCTGATTCAATTGGCCAATCGGCATCCGCGCGTCAATATTCTCCAACCCGGCGCCGGTGTTGGTGGTCACTGTATTGCTGTTGATCCCTGGTTTATTGTGGCCCGTAATCCGGAGAATGCTCGGTTGATTCGTTCAGCTCGTGAAGTTAACAACGCCAAGACGGCTTGGGCCATTGATCAGATAAATATCGCAGCCGCTGATGCGTCTGCACGGGTTGGGCAAAAGCCGAGGGTGGCTTTGCTGGGGCTTGCTTTCAAACCGGACATTGATGATCTACGTGAATCTCCGGCGGTATATATTGCCGAGGCTTTGTTGAACCAAGGCTACGATGTGATCGCGGTTGAGCCTAATATCGAGAATCACGATAGATTTATTCTGTCTTCGCTAGAAGATGTGCTCAATAGCGCGGACGTTATCGCGGTGCTAGTTAAGCACCGTCAGTTCGCCAATGATTCAGTACGAAAGCAGCTCGAAATAGCGAATGCTCTAGATTTTTGTGGCGTACTTGATTGATCGGGGCAACGTTGGCGGGCCAAGTGAATTGACTGTTTTTCTAAATGCTCAGCGGTATTTTCACACGCTGCGATATCTAAAGCCGAGGCAGGTTTTGGGCAGGGTTGTTTTTCGATTGCTTCGCCCGAGGCCTGACTTGAGTCCTGCGCCGGGAGTGCGGACTAGTTTGGGGGCTTGGCAAATTCCTGCTGCGAGGCGAATATCAATGTTTTCGCAGAAGCGGTTTCGATTTCTGAATGTAGAAAATGTAATTCCGTCGGCCGCCGACTGGAACTCAGCGTCACTGCCAAAGCTTTGGGTGTACAACCTACACTATTTTGATGATCTCAATGCGGAGTCCAGTGATTCCCGCAAGGATTGGCATCGTGAGTTAATCACCCGCTGGATAGCAGAGAATCCTCCAGGTGAGGGAACTGGTTGGGAGCCTTATCCGCTCTCGCTACGCATCATCAACTGGATCAAATGGGCACTTTTAGGCAATGAACTAGATAGCGCGGCCCACCAATCGCTTGCTGTGCAGGTTCGCTTCCTTACCGGTCGACTTGAACGGCACCTACTGGGCAATCACTTGTTTGCCAATGCAAAGGCTTTGGTCTTTGCCGGTTGTTATTTCGAGGGTGATGAGGCCGCAGCTTGGTTGCATTTAGGCATGGAAATCCTCGAACGCGAAATTCCGGAGCAGATTCTGGCGGACGGTGGACACTTCGAGCGCAGCACGATGTATCACGCATTGGCCTTTGAAGACATGCTTGACTTGGTTAATATTGCCAATGCTTATCCCGATTCTCTGGCTTCTTGGAAAGCTACGGTTTCCTCATGGACAGAAATCATCAAAAAGATGAGCAACTGGTTGTACGCCATGTGTCATCCAGATGGTGAGATCGCGTTTTTCAACGATGCGGCCGTTGGTATCGCACCACCACCTTCTGCGTTGTTCGCCTACGCCGAGCGACTGAGGTTGCCGCTAGCGAGCGCGCATGGAGAAGTGACTCATCTAGATCCTTCCGGCTACATTCGGATTGCCATGGGGCCTGCGGTATTGCTGATTGATGCAGCACCTATCGGCCCTGACTATTTGCCTGGCCATGCTCATGCAGATACGTTGAGCTATGAGTTGTCTCTCTTTGGTCAGCGCGTTGTAGTGAATTCAGGCATCTCTCGATATGGCTTGGGTCCGGAGCGCGAATGGGAGCGGAGTACGGCTGCACACAACACTGTAGAGATTGACTGCCAGGACTCCTCGGAAGTGTGGGCTGGATTTCGGGTCGCTCGTCGTGCTTTTCCATTCGATATTGTCATCAACAGCGATGGTGCGGCAGTAATCATTGAAGCTGCCCACGACGGATATCGAAGATTACCTGGAAGGCCGGTTCATAAGCGACGCTGGATACTTCGAGCCGAGGATTTAACGGTTGAGGATATTATCTATGGTGACTTTTCAAAGGCTACCTCCCGAGTTTATTTCCACCCCGACGTAGCTGTATGCAAAATTGATAACAATGGCTACTTGCAATTGAAATGCCATAAACTGTCTTGGTGTGTAGACGGAGGTGTAGCCTCTGTGAAAACAGCATTATGGCATCCATCATTAGGGCGATCGATTGAAACTCGCTGTCTACATCTAACAATTCGAAATCAAAGCAAAATAACACGATTTGCGTACAAGATCAGTTGGTCAGACGCCTCCGTTGCTTAGTTATCTATTCTATCCAGAGAATCAATTGAATGATATTAATTTACGCCCAGATATAAACAGTCAATGAATTTTATTATTATTTCTAATTATTATCCACCAGAGCTTGGTGCTGCCGCAAATAGAATTTCAAATCTTGCTGATGGCCTTGTTCGCAAAGGTAATAATGTTGATGTCGTCTGCCCGCTGCCAAATTATCCTAGGGGTGAAATATTTAAAGAGTACCGAGGCAAGTTTTATTGTAAAGAGCACACGGCCCCCAGCCTCACTGTTAATAGATATTGGATATTTCCATCGGTGTCAAAGAACCCTTTTGAAAGGGTGGTTAGCATGTTATCTTTCGCGGTAACGCTATGGTCATTTGCTAAATCATATAAAATAATACGCAAAGCGGACTGGATTATTATTCAGAACTCGCCCCTGCTAGTCTCCTATTCTTCAATAGTACTATTTTCGAAAATTTTCGGTAAAAGAATTGCCCTCAATGTTTCGGATTTATGGCCTCAATCTGTTCTTGAGTTAGGGGCGATAAGTCGAGGTAGGTTCTACAAACTGCTGGAGTATATTGAGTTATTCAATCATAGAAACTCAAGCTTAATTATTGGGCAATCGCAAGAAATTATAGATCACGCAAAAAAATTAGTTTTGAAGGATGCCTTCTTATATCGAAATATTCAGCCTGAGATAAATGCCACTCATAATGACCGGGTTCCAGGCGGCGGGCCAAGAAGAATAATTTATGCGGGCCTGCTGGGGGTCGCGCAAGGGGTACTCGGAATTATTCAGTATATAGATTTTTCTACATTCGGCGTTGAATTTCATATTTTTGGAGATGGTAATGAGCGAGCCTCTATTCAGAAGTTCCTAGCCGAACATCCGAATCGTGGAGTAAGGTTTTTCGGAGCAATAGCAAAGAAAGATTTAGATGATTTGATTGGCACATACGACGCGTCCATAGTGCCTTTGGTTAAGGAAATTAAAGGTGCAGTTCCGTCAAAAATATTTGAATTGGCGCATAAAGGTGTTCCAATTATTTTTTCTGGTGGTGGTGAAGGAGCCCGCTTGGTTGAAAAGCACGGTCTGGGATTCACTGTCCCACCCGGGGATTACGAAGCATTGCAAAGTATGATTAAAATTTTTAGCGAATTGTCAGATGCTCGGATAGATTGCATCAGAAATAACTGTAAATCTGAAGCATCAATTCACTTTAATTTCAATGATCAGCTTGATATATTGATTGATGTACTCGCTAACTGGAGAGGGTGATTATGCCGAAATCAATATCAATAATCGGTGGAAGTGGTTTTATTGGAACGAGATTGTCTCGTCGACTTATCGCATCAGGAATAAACGTAAAAATTGTAGACAAATCTGATAGTAAAAGATACCCTAACCATGTCGCTTTATGTGATGTTCGTGATGTTGTCAAGCTTAAAGACTCGATCAAATTCGGATCCGTCATTGTCAACCTTGCCGCTGAGCATCGTGATGATGTTAAACCTCTAAGCCTTTATGATGAGGTAAATGTCGGTGGTGCGAAGAATTTATGCACTGCAGCCAAAGAGAATAGTGTTCAAACGATCATTTTTACCAGTACCGTTGCAGTTTATGGGTTTGCCCCTATCGGCACCGATGAATCTGGAAAAATCGCACCCTTTAACGACTACGGGCGCACCAAGTTCGAGGCTGAGCAGGTTTTCAAGGCTTGGCAGTCTGAAGCACCTACAGAACGTACCCTTGTGATCATTCGACCAACGGTAGTATTTGGTGAGCAAAACAGGGGTAATGTCTATAACCTGCTACGTCAGATTGCGTCGGGTAAGTTTGTCATGGTTGGAAATGGCGAAAATCGTAAGTCGATGGCCTATGTCGAGAACATTGCTGCATTTATCGAATACAGCATGAATTTCAAACCCGGGGTGCATATCTACAATTTCATCGATAAACCAGACTTTACAATGAACAACCTGGTTGCGAATGTCAATCGCATACTTGGTCGACCAGAGAGAATTGGCTTGAGATTACCATTCGTAGCTGGCTACATTATCGGCAAATGTTTCGACTTAGTTGCAGCGCTAACTGACAAACGGTTCTCTATTAGTTCGATACGAGTCAAGAAGTTTTGCTCGAATTCTGTTTACAACACCGCGATTGAGCAGACTGGCTTTGTCCCACCCGTGTCTTTAGAACGAGCTCTCGCACAGACGGCTCGGCATGAGTTCATCGAATCGCATGAGCACGAGGATGTTTTTTACACAGAGTGACTTAACCTTCAAGTTTGGCTCTTTCCAAGGGCCAGATTGCCACATCCCACCGGGTAATGACCTTGCGCCCCATCTTATTGGACAGTGTGTCCATGATGCGGTTGATGAACGCCATCGACTTCTGAGCATACCGGGCGCGCTTCTCGGCGTCCCACGCACAGGTTAGTCCCTCGTTTGGCGCCATCCATTCGGCCCGCTCCATAAGCACCGGTGAGGTATGAACACCGGATCAACAAAGTCGATTTCCTCTGCCGTCCAGTCACAAGCGGCCAACTCAAGAAAATCAATCGCCCACCCCGGTCCGACCACGTTACTTGCTTGCCAGTACAGGTGCTCCGTCAGCACCGTGCGCCCGGTTAGCCTCTCTGCTATGTAGGAGTTGGCAGCAACACCCCGCCGTAAATAAGTGCAGGCTGCTCCACAAGTCTCCCTTCCGAAACGCAATCAGCGCCGCCTGATACCAATGTGCCGGTGAATTTGGTGCACCTTTCAGGTATTCCTGCAGGGCGGCGTGGATGTCGCCCTTTAGCGGAGGCTATGTCCCCCAACAAAAACCGCATGCTGATATTGTCCATGGAGCACCAGCCCCGCATCTGCTGAGCAAATGCCATGTCGGCTTTCCCATTACGCCGGTGCATCAAGCCCAGTAAGGTGCTATGCACCATGCACCATGCACCGTGTGCAGGAAGGCGCGGTTGTCCACTTCACTCCTGGTGATCTGGCCTTGTAGCCCTTGGGGATGTCCGCCTGTGCCCGGCGAAAGGCCCGTTCATAAACCTCGGCGGCTTCGGCTTGCAAACCCGGCGTCCAAAGCCGGTTGGCAACGAAGTTCTGGATTTCCAGGTTGTCCGGGGCGGTGGCTTCCAGCTTGCGCGCCTGCATCAAGGCTTGCTTTTGGGTGACGCGGCCACTTCGAGTTGCTCGATCAGCGTGTCCAGAGCTTCCTCGTCTTGCCAGTTGCGGTTGAAACGGCCGAACTGGGTGGGTTGTCCGTTTTCGGGGTCATCAAAGGATTCGATGATGAAGTTGAGCGAGGACTTTGAGTGATCGGGCTAAGGTTTTTGCGGGGCATGTCGGGTCCGGTGGGTTCAGGGGCAGCGGTTGTATTACCTGCTGGGGTGTTGGGCTGGCCGGTGAACGGCTGTGAGGTGAAATGTTTAGTGGTGTAGGTCAGGCCGTTGTGAGCGATGTGCCGGCGCAGCTCGGGTGCCATGGCCCCGGCACGATCAGAACGGTCATCCCTATCGCCTCGGCCATGCGCTCAATGGACGACAAACGCGGATCGCGCTTGTCGCTCTAAAACTCCGACAAATACTGCGGCAAGATGCCCACCCTGGCAGGTCAGGATCTCCAGCGTCAGACGACGTTGATTAAGCTGGCGGCGCAGGAAGGCGGGGATCAAGGTTTCTACAGGAGGTAGGGTAGCGCGTGGGTCGGAGAAGGGCTCAAATTAAAACGATATCAATTACTACTTTTGTGACCTGTTGTAATTGCATAACAAATTCGGGGGGGGGGGGTAGGGATACTCAAGTCGTTGTGATACATTATGTATTGTGGTGTTGCATAAGTACTGCTCTCAGATCTACCAATGAAGGCGATAGCTAGCTTTGGTGAAAGTCAACTCAACTCTCTTTTGGGAATCAACATGAAAAAAGTTTCTGCTCTGTTCTTGTCTATCGCTTTGACCTTGTCACCCGTTGCTTTTGCGCAGCAACAAGCTGGCGGCGCATCGGGTGGTGCTGCGGGAGGTGCTGGTGCGGGAGCCGGTGCTGCTGCAGGTGCAGCTGCTGGCGTAACTGTCGGCGTTACCGCTGCTGTGGCTGCCGCCGTGGCCGTAGCAGCAGCCGTCGCTGCTAACAAGGATGATGCTGCGACTGCATCCAATTCAAATTCGAACTCTAACTCTCAATAATCAAAACAGTTGTTGGTCGAAAACGCCCCGCAAGGGGCGTTTTTTTTGTCATCCAAATGCGAAACTTCAAAACTTGCTTTTTCTCAGCAATGCTGCTGTGTCTTACGGCGTGCGCTGGGTTCAACCCCGTCACTGATACAACGGGATACTTTTTGCAAAGCAGTGTTTCGTCACTAGAAAAAAACTATGTGCCAGGTTTTGAGTACTTGGAAGTTGAATGGCAAGGACGTAAGTCTGCCATGGCGCTTGGCTACCGCTCGATCAGCGGTACCCAGACGGATGAGCATTGGTATACCAGCCAAGGCGAGATGCTCAAATTGCAAAATGGTCGCATAGTTCAGGTGTTAGGCATGACACGAGAGGTGCGAAGAATTTCAACTAACATGCCTTTATGGACTGATTTGACTTCTCGAAAGTTGCCAGCGGCTTGGTCGCAAACCAAGGACGTTATGCCGGGGTACAGATTTGGATTGCAAGAGTTTGTGATCTCTCAGCAAATAGAACCTACGTCAACTGAGCATTCGCTTAGCCAGGTTGCCACACACTTGATTGCTGAGCAAATAAAAAGCAAAGATGCCAGTGGCAAAACATGGATTTATAAACAGAAATTTGTGCTTGCCAACAATGCAGTTGTTTACAGCGAGCAATGTGTTGCCCATGACATGTGCTTCAAACTCAGGCCTTTGGGTGTGGTGGTGCCCAAATGAACGCGAAGAAGTTTTTTACTATCTTTGCCAGTACATGGCTGGCCCATGCCTCTGCAATTGCTCAAGGGGTTGAGCAGGTACATATAGAAAAAACACAACGCCTCAGCGAGTGGCTAGAAGAACAGCACTTAGGCCCTGATGCTTATCCGGTGGGCATGATGTGGAGCACTCCAGAGGAGTTGACCAGGCAACGCAATGAGCGTGAGGCAATGCGACAAGATGTGAGTAACGTGTTGGCGCTAAATAAAATAAGCCGTCAGGAAGCAGAGGCTTTATTGGGCTTGTTAGGCATGCTTGAACCCACTGGGCGGGTAAGAACCAGTGCTGCAGAGGCAAAGTGGTTGGAGGCGCAACCCAAGAAAGACCCGCTTCTTTTTCCGGGAGACAAACTATCGTTACCGATTCGACCCAATGCTGTGCGAGTGTTGACGGCCAGAGGTGCCGTGTGTGAGTTGTTGCACAAGGAGGGGTTATACGCATCTGACTATGCACATGCTTGCTTTGAAAGCGCGGGCGCATGGGGCTGGCTGGTACAGCCCGATGCTCGCGTTCAAAAGGTAGGGCTTTCGCACTGGAACATGCAGTTACAAAACCAACCTGCGCCGGGGGCTTGGATTTGGGTGCCCACCATCAATGGATTGAGTGACGACTTCAACAGTCGAATGGCCAACTGGTTGAGCTACCAGGGTGTGGCAAGTAATGTGAGGCTTGAGACGTTCGCAAAGTTTCACCGGCAAGTCACCCCTGCCCTCGAAGACGTGGGTGCATTTGATTTTGCTGGACGCGCACTTACGCCAAGAGCAACGGCCAACAACTGGGGCAACTCTGGACTGCTTCAAACCCCGACTGCGCGCATGCGCGATGAAGGGTACTTCGGGTTGGGTTTGCATCGGGTACCCCCGTATGAACAGGTGCACTTGATGTTTCAGCCAACGCCTTGGATGGAGGCGGGCTTCAGGTACACATCCATCTTGAATCGTTTGTACTCAAACATTCCCTCTTACAGCGGTGACCAGGCTTACAAAGACAAAAGCATTGATTTGAAGCTGCGGGTTGCTAAGGAAGACGATTGGTCGCCCGAGTTGGCACTTGGCTTGCGCGACATGGGGGGAACCGGTCTTTTTAGTTCTGAATATTTGGTGGCAAACAAGCGTTTTGGCAGTTTGGATTTCTCTTTGGGGCTGGGCTGGGGACACTTGGGTGGGCGCGCCAATTTGAAAAATCCGCTCAGTGAGGTGTTTGGGCAAGGCTTTGATGTGCGTGAACGGGTTGTCGGTCAAGGCGGGAAATTTGCAGGCAAAAGCTGGTTTCATGGTCCTGCAGCCCTTTTTGGTGGGGTTGGCTACCAGAGCCCCTGGGATGTTGTTTTCAAGGTCGAATACGACGGCAACAACTACAAGAACGAGCCCTTGGGCAATGCCTTTGAAGTAAAGCGCCCCATCAACTTAGGGCTGGTGTACACCGGTTGGAAGGGCTTTGACGTGCATGTTGGCGTAGAACGGGGCAACACGTTCTCTGTGGGTTTCACCATGTTCACCGATTTTTCGGGGCTGAATGTCCCCAAGGTCACGGACCCGCCGCTGCCAAGAGTCTCGACTGCCACCGCCACTAAGGAGCCAGATTGGCAAGCCACTGCAAAAGACATTGAGAAGCACACGCAGTGGCAGGTCGATCAGATTTATGTGTCTGATAACAAAGTGGTGGTGGAGGCCGCGCGCTCGAACAACCCTTACCCCTCGATTCGATTGAACAAGACCATGGCAGTCGTAGACCGCGATGCGCCGGCAAGCATTGACAATATAGAGGTTCATCACAAAGTGTTTGATTCCGTGGTGGCAGTTGAAAAAGTGGAGCGTGCGCAATGGGTGAAATCTCAAACTCAGCCACCCAGAACCAATGTGCCTGTAAGCGCAAAGCAACCCGACTACACAGCGGAGCCGCCATCAGGAGCGACCACCTTGGACAGTAAGCCGGCCCATTTCTATTTTGATCCCGGCTTGGATTTGATCCAAACACTAGGCGGCCCTGATGGGTTTGTGATGTACCAGTTCAGCCTAGCTTTACGCGCGGGCCTTAGGTTGCCTGCGGGCTTCGAAGCGAAAAGTCTTGTGCGTCAGCGGTTGATGAACAATTACGACCGGTTCAAAGATGGGGGGCATTCGAAAATGCCACGCGTGAGAACTTACATGCGCGAATACTTCGTGACGTCGCCGACCACCTTGACCTCCTTGTCCATCCATAAAACAGCGCGTGCCAGCGAGAGCGTGTATTGGGGCGTGTATGGTGGCTATTTTGAAGAAATGTTTGGTGGCTTGGGAGCAGAAGCGCTGTATCGACAGCCTGGAAGCCGTTGGGCCGTGGGTGCGGACGTTAACAAAGTGAAGCAGCGCGATTTCGCGCAAGACTTTGGCTTCAGAGACTATCAAGTGCAAACTGGCCACGTGACCGGTTATTGGATGACGCCTATCGAAGGCGTGAGCACTTCTTTGGCCATAGGCCAGTATTTGGCTGGAGACAAGGGCGCTACCTTGACGATTTCAAAAACATTTGCCAATGGCTCGTTGATGGGGGCTTATGCGACCAAAACCAATGTGCCGGCAGAGGTGTTTGGCGAAGGATCTTTTGACAAAGGTGTTTTTTGGTCCATCCCATTCGATGCTTTCCTCACAAGCTCAAGCCGTTCAAACGCAGGCTTCTCTTGGAAACCGCTGACCCGGGATGGTGGCGCCAAATTGATCCGCCCCGTGAATTTGTTTAATGAAACGGTTTGGCTCAACCCAGAAGTAAATCGTTTTAAACCCGCTCACCCAGGCAACGATCGCGTTGCGCCTGATGATCGGGTGGAGGGTAAGCGCTAAGGACTGGCTAAAGACAACCAAAGGAATGGTTTACAGAGAAAATTATTAGAAAATCAAATTAATAAACACAAGTATCTATAAATTCGAAAAGATGACACTTTTGGTTACAGGCTGCGCCGGCTTCATCGGCAGCAATTTCATACACACTTGGCTTGGTCAATCAGACGAGCCAGTGATCAATCTCGACAAGCTGACCTACGCTGGTAACTTGGCGAATCTTGAGAAATTCAAAAACGATTCACGGCATGTATTTGTGCAGGGCGACATTGGTGATTTGAAGTTAGTGAGCGATTTGCTGGCCAAGCACCAGCCCCGCGCAGTCCTCAACTTTGCAGCTGAGAGCCATGTGGACCGATCGATTCATGGGCCGGGTGACTTCATCCAAACCAACGTGATGGGCACTTTCAATTTGCTAGAGTGTGTTCGTTCTTATTGGCAAGACTTGCTTGAACCAAAAAAAGAAGCGTTCAGGTTTTTACATGTATCCACCGACGAGGTGTACGGCACGCTGTCGCCAACCGACCCGCCGTTTGCGGAAACCAAAAGCTACGAACCCAACAGTCCCTACTCGGCCAGTAAAGCAGCAAGTGACCATTTGGTGCGTGCCTGGCACCACACCTATGGCTTACCCGTGCTGACCACCAATTGCAGCAACAACTATGGGCCGTACCATTTTCCTGAAAAGTTGATTCCACTGGTGCTGCTGAACGCTTTGGCGGGCAAGCCCTTGCCTATTTATGGTGACGGCCTACAAGTGCGCGACTGGTTGTATGTGCAAGACCACTGCCACGCCATTGCACGGGTATTAGAAGCCGGCAAAGTGGGCGAAACCTACAACATAGGTGGCTGGAACGAAAAGCCCAACCTAGAGGTGGTCAACACCTTGTGCGCGGTGCTAGACGAGCTCAAGCCCCGTGCAGATGGCAAAAAATACGCCGAACAAATCACTTATGTGAAAGACCGCCCCGGTCATGACCGCCGTTATGCGATTGACGCCCGCAAAATTGAACGCGAACTGGGCTGGAAGCCGCAAGAAACCTTCGAGACGGGCATCCGAAAAACGGTGGAGTGGTATTTGGCCAACCAAGACTGGGTGGTGGGGGTGACCAGCGGAGCTTATCGGCAGTGGTTGGGTCGGCAGTACGGCGAAAAATAAGGATGACGCTGGGTTTCTTTAGAATGCGTAATTGGCTTAAACAACGATACCTATGCTTCAAAATTCATCGATTCTGATCACTGGCGGCACAGGCTCTTTTGGGCACACCTTTGTGCCAATGACATTGGCAAAGTACAACCCTCGGCGTTTGGTGATTTATTCGCGAGACGAAATGAAGCAGTGGGAAATGGCCAAGCTTTTCGACAATGATGAGCGTGTCCGCTTTTTTATTGGCGATGTGCGAGACAAAGATCGACTCAGTCGCGCTTTGAAGGGTATTGATTATGTGGTGCATGCTGCAGCCACCAAAATTGTGCCAACTGCGGAGTACAACCCATTTGAATGCGTGAAGACCAATGTGATGGGTGCTATGAACTTGATTGATGCTTGCATCGATCAGGGCGTCAAGCGTGTAGTCGCCTTGTCAACCGATAAAGCCAGCAGCCCTGCCAATCTATACGGAGCCACCAAACTGGCCTCTGACAAACTGTTCATTGCGGGCAATTCATACAGCGGACAGCAAGACTCGCGATTCGCAGTTGTCCGCTATGGCAATGTGATGGGTTCTCGTGGCTCAGTCATTCCATTTTTTATGTCGATTGCAGACAAGGGCATTTTGCCAATCACTGACGAACGTATGACGCGTTTCATGATTACTCTAGAGCAAGGTGTGGAGTTGGTTTGGCATGCGTTTGATGACATGGTGGGGGGGGAAATTTATGTCAAAAAAATTCCTTCTATGAATATCTTGGATATAGCCAAAACCGTGGCGCCGAAGGCTAAATTTGAAATAGTGGGAATACGCCCAGGCGAAAAATTACACGAGCAAATGATTGGTACTGAGGACGCGCCATTTACATACGAGTACAAGGAGCATTACAAGATTTTGCCGGCTATTCACAACTGGAATAGTGATCCTGCACGCATTGGAGAGGGGAAATTGGTAGCAACCAACTTCACATATTGTTCCGACAACAACACGGAATGGATGAGTGGTGAAATTTTGGCAGAGTGGATAGCACAACACGTCGAGAAGATTGGCAAAATTTGATGCAGATGATCCCCTACGGTCGACAAGAAATCACGCAGCATGACATAGATGCGGTTGTGGAGGTGTTGCGTTCAGACTTCTTGACGCAAGGACCTGTTGTGCCGAAGTTTGAAGCCTCTGTTGCAAGTTACTGTGATGTCAAGCACGCTGTTGCTGTCAATAGCGCCACCTCTGCGTTGCATATAGCCTGTTTGGCATTAGGGCTTGGTGAGGGTGATTGGCTTTGGACGACCTCGATTACTTTTGTAGCCTCAGCCAATTGTGGTTTGTACTGTGGGGCCAAAGTTGATTTTGTGGACATTGACCCGCAAACTTATAACATCAGTATAGAAGCATTGGCAGATAAGTTGGTACAAGCAAAGAAGAACGAATGTTTGCCTAAGTTGTTGGTTGCGGTGCATTTGTGCGGGCAGCCATGTGATATGGAGTCAATTTCGGCCCTGGCCGATCAATATGGATTTGCAGTCATTGAGGATGCATCACATGCGATAGGTGGAAGATACCAAAACCAACCCATTGGAGACTGCAGATTCAGTGACATCACAGTGTTTAGCTTTCACCCTGTGAAGGTAATTACCACGGCGGAAGGTGGCATGGCTGTTACCAATGATGATGACTTGGCATTCAGAATGTCCTTGTTCAGAAGTCATGGAATTACGCGAGACGAGCGCCGCATGACTCATGCGCCTGACGGGCCCTGGTATTACCAGCAAATTGAGTTGGGTTTCAATTACCGTATGACAGAGTTGCAAGCTGCGCTGGGCCTTACTCAAATGCAACGGTTGGATCAATTTGTGGCGCGGCGTCACGAGATCGCGAATTGGTACAACACCTATTTGAAAGACTTGCCTTTGGTTTTGCCTGCTCAGCTTCCCGCAGGCTATTCTGGAATGCATTTGTATGTGGTGCGGTTGAAATTGGCTGAAATTAAGCTTGCGCATGTCGATGTTTTTTCAAAACTCAGGCAGGCAGGTGTAGGGGTGAACTTGCACTACATTCCGGTCCACTTACAACCCTATTACCGTGCAATGGGGTTTAATTCAGGTGATTTTCCGCAGGCAGAAAAATACTACGCAGAGGCATTGAGTTTGCCTATGTATCCTCAATTGACCGTGGCGCAATTAGAGTTTGTCGCGCAAGCGCTTCAGGAAACGTTGCAGCCATGAGGTTGGCGGTGATACCGGCGCGTGGAGGAAGCAAGCGAATTCCACGGAAAAATATACGTGATTTTTGTGGTAAACCAATGATTGCTTGGTCAATTGACGCGGCTATTAGAAGCGGTTGTTTTGACAGAGTGATTGTTTCGACTGATGATTCTGAAATAGCTGACCTGGCCGTTCTTTATGGTGCCGAAGCACCATTCATAAGACCTCCAGAGCTGTCGGATGACTATGCTGGCACTATTGCGGTAATTGCACATGCAACTCAATGGCAAGCGAAGCATGGCAAGCCTGCAACTGCTGTGTGCTGTATTTACGCGACTGCACCATTTGTTCAGCCTGAAGATATTCGGAACGGATATGAAAAACTTCAAAAAACTGGTGCAGATTACGCTTTCACGGTGACTAGTTTTGAGTTTCCTATCCAACGCGCATTTCGTATAACACCTCAAGGCCGCATAGAGATGTTCGATATTGAGCAGGCTGAAAGAAGGTCTCAGGACCTAGAAGAGGCCTATCACGATGCAGGGCAGTTTTATTGGGGTAGGGCCGATGCTTGGATTGAGAGTCGACAAATCTTCTCACCACATTCAGTACCTGTTGTCTTGCCTCACTACCAAGTGCAAGATGTTGACACCATGGACGATTGGGTATCGGCCGAAATAAAATTCCAAGCACTTATGAGGAATAAATGACATGCTGGTTTATTGTAAAAAATGCGTAATGCCTTCGACTAAGCCTGATCTTCACATTGATGAAGAAGGCGTTTGTAATGCCTGTCGAAGTTATGAAAATCGTAAAGAAGTTGATTGGGATTTGCGTAAAACAGAACTAGTGCAAATCTTGGATCGCTATCGTTCTAAAGATGGTACCAACTGGGATTGCATTGTGCCCGTTAGTGGTGGTAAGGACAGCACATTTCAAGTGGTGCAGATGTTGAAGTTAGGCATGAATCCATTGTGTGTGACCGCCACGACGTGTGATTTGACCGAAATCGGTCGGCGTAATATTGAAAATATTAAGAAGTTAGGGGTTGATTACATTGAAATGTCACCCAATCCTGTCATAAGGGCAAAACTCAATCGAATTGGTTTGATGCAAGTCGGAGATATTTCGTGGCCTGAGCATGTAGGAATTTTTACGATGCCAGTACGTGCTGCAGTTCAATTCAATGTACCTTTGATTGTGTGGGGTGAAAACTCTCAAAATGAGTATGGTGGACCTGCTGCAGCTGCAGAAAACAACACGCTTGATCGCCGTTGGCTTGAGGAGTTCGGTGGATTGCTTGGGTTACGAGTGTCAGATTTGGTCGGGTTTGAAGGATTGACTCGCAAGGATTTGATTCCTTATTTTTATCCGGAAGATGTGGAATTGCAGCGAGTGGGAGTGACGGGTTTGTTTTTAGGACACTACATTCCTTGGGATGGATTGGCCAATGCGCTTGTTGCACATGCTTATGGGTTTGAGATGTCTCCCCATCACACACTTGGCTCAATGGTGAACTATGAAAACCTGGACAACTACCAAACAGCTATTCATGAATATTTCAAATTTTTAAAGTTTGGATTTGGTCGTGCAACCGACCATGCTTGCTTGCATATTCGACGAGGTCGCTTAACCCGTGAGATAGGTCTTGAAATCGTCAAGCGGTTAGATGGTAAGTTTCCAGCTGAATATTTGGGGAAGTCATTGGCAGACACGCTACGACCATTGAATATGAGCGTAGAAGATTTTGTGAAGGTTTGTGACCGGTTTACCAATAAAAAAATCTTTAAACGTGATGCGACTGGCGCTCTATTGAGAGACAAAGAGGGCAACCTAACAAAGTTAAATGACGATAACTTATGAGAGTTGGTGTCATCAACTATGGCGTTGGAAATCTAGGATCTGTATTGCGCTCACTTGAAGAGTTGAGCGCTGAGTCGATACTTATTGACAGTGTTGCTGAAATTGGTAAGACGGATTGCTTGATACTGCCCGGGGTTGGGAACTTTGCGGATTGTGCAGCACTTCTGACTCAAGGGGGGTGGATGGATGCTCTCTACAAGGAAGTGATAGAGCGCCGTAAACCCTTGTTGGGAATTTGTGTAGGGATGCAATTGTTGGCAAGTGGTAGCTTCGAAGGATCGGTCGACAATCACTTGGTTGCGGGACTTGGATTTATACCGGGAGAAGTAAAAAATTTGCGTCAACTGGGTTGCAGCCTGCGTGTGCCTCACGTGGGGTGGAACGGTGTTACGCAGCATGGCGATAATTGTCAATTATTGGCAGGTATTCCTGACGGCACTGACTTTTACTTTGTTCATAGCTACGCATTTACTCCCAACGAAGTGGCGGATTTACAGGCCTCAACAGACTATGGCGTCCCTGTTGCTGCAATAGTTAGGCGTGGTCATATTTGGGGAACTCAGTTTCATCCCGAAAAAAGCTCGCGTGCAGGCTTTCAGTTATTGCGAAACTTCATTGAAAGTGCTGAATGCTAAAGGTACGCGTTATTCCAACTATGTTATGGAAGCAGTTTGGACTGGTGAAGGGCGTGGGTTTTAACAGCTGGCGTCGTGTAGGCCCTGTGCTTCCGTCTATTAAGGTGTACAACCAGCGCGAGGTAGATGAGTTGATTTTGGTTGACATCACTGCCCAAGAAACTAACGAGGAGCCAGATTTTGATTCCATTGGAGATTTCGGACAAGATTGTTTTGTGCCATTGACCGTTGGGGGCGGTATTTGCCGCATTGACCAAGTGCAAAAGTTACTTCATGCAGGTGCTGATAAAGTGAGCTTGAATACGGCTCTGTATTCACAGCCAAGTTTGGTGACAGAAATTGCGAAGAGACACGGCTCACAATGCGTAGTTGTTAGCGTTGATGTCCGTTTCAATGAAGATACTTGGACGTGCTTTAGTCATGCGGGTACGGGAGATACAGGAAAAAATGTTATAGATTGGGTTCGCGAATTAGAAGATCGAGGCGCAGGTGAAATATTGATTACTTCGATTGATAGGGATGGAACGATGGCTGGATATGATCTGCCATTGATTGAATCAGTTGTGCGAGCTGTAAAAATTCCAGTTATAGCTTCAGGCGGTGCTGGAAATTATCAGCATATGGTCGATGCTGTGACACTGGCAGGAGCTTCAGCCGTGTCGGCAGCAAGTATTTTCCACTTCACTGAGCAGACACCTGCCGGTGCGCGAGCTGCGTTAAAGGCAGTGGGCGTGCCTGTGCGAACAACTTTCGTCACAGGAATAAACAGCACAAGCTAATATGCTGGTTTTATTTAGAGCGGATGCATCAATCGACATAGGCACCGGCCATGTGATGAGATGCCTATCGTTGGCCAATGAATTAAAAAAAGCTGGAAATGAATGTCGTTTTATTTGTGCTAAGCAAAACGGTGATCTTATTCATTTGATTCAGGCAAGTGGACATTTCGTGTATCAACTGTCCGAAGTTAGGCGTACCGGTAACCTTGGCTCATCAAAAACTTCAGGTTTACCGAAAATTGATGAAAAGTATGACGCCTTGCAAACTTTAATCGCGATAGGCCATATCAAAGCTGATTGGGTAGTTGTAGATCATTATCAGCTGGGTAGCGAATGGGAAAGCCTGGTTAAGTCTGTTTGTAGGCGTGTTTTTGTTATTGATGACTTGGCAGACAGACAGCATGATTGTGATGTTCTCTTAGATCAAACTTTTGGACGTGAAAGTCTTGACTATGTCGCACTGATTCCACCTAAATGCGAGGTTTTGTGTGGATCCCAATACGCGCTTCTTCGACCTGATTTTGCGGAGATCAGACCGATGAGTTTGGCAAGGCGCAACAATTCGGAGATTAAGCGCTTGCTTATTGCAATGGGCGGCATGGACAAAGACAATGTAACTTCCCTGATACTCAAGTCAATCAAAGCTGCAAAACTGGCCCACGATTGCAACATAACTATTCTGATGGGTAGTTCTGCACCTTGGCTTGATAACGTAATTAAAGTTGCATCTTCTAGCCACTGGAAAACCGAGGTGAAAGTTGGCGTTGCCAATGTGGCTTCAGTTATGTCTGAGAGTGATTTGGCAATCGGCGCACCAGGTACTAGTTCCTGGGAAAGGTGTTGTGTGGGGTTGCCGTCGATTCTTGTGGTGATTGCAAACAATCAAACAAAGGTGGCGGCTGAGTTAAATGCAATCGGTGCGGCTTGCATGATTGATCGTAACAAAATTCAAACGTCTTTGGCTTCACAGATCGACCGTTTTGTTAGCGAACCAAAAGCATTGGTAGATATGAGTCAAAATGCGGCCAGGCTGGTTGATGGCATGGGTGTTCAGCGGGTAATCAAACGAATGGAGCAGATGGGTGAACAGTGAATCGTCACATGCAGTGCGAGCGATGCAAGCGACTGATCTAGAGATGGTTTTGCATTGGCGTAATCACGATCAAATCAGGCAATACATGTTTAAACCTGACAAGATTGAATTGTCTAAGCACATACTTTGGTTTAAGAAGGCAAGTGATGATAAATCGCGACGTTTATTGATATTTGAAAAAAATGCAAAACCGATGGGTTTCGTTCAGCTTCATAGGCTGAACGAAGGCGGCGTGATGGATTGGGGTTTTTATAAAAATCCCGATGCCCCTAAAGGCATCGGAAAAAACCTTGGTACGACTGTGCTTAACTATGCATTTAACGAAGCTAGCGCATACAAAATATGCGGGCAAGTGATAGCAACGAACAAGGCCTCCATTATTTTTCATTCTCGGCTAGGGTTTGTCCGGGAGGGTGAGTTAAGGCGGCAGCATTTTGATGGTTTGAATTATCAAAATGTGATTTCTTTTGGATTGCTAAAGGAAGATTGGTTGCGGCAACATGTGCTGCCATGATAGATAGCTTAATCAACGAGGCATTTATGAAACCATACATAACAATTAATGGCAGAAAAATTGGCGCAGAATTCGCACCTTATGTGATAGCAGAGCTTTCTGCCAATCACAATGGTAAATTAGAAACAGCTTTGAACATCATTGAAGAGGCTTACCGCGCCGGAGCGGACGCAGTAAAACTGCAAACCTATAGACCAGACACGATTACTTTGAACGCGAGCACGCAAGATTTTCAAATAACGGGTGGATTATGGGATGGGCAAACATTATTTGACCTCTACCAAAGTGCACATATGCCTTGGGAGTGGCACGCCCCATTGTTTGAACGAGCGCGTAAGTTGGGGGTGACGATTTTTAGCTCGCCCTTTGATAGCACTGCGGTCGATTTGCTGGAAAGTTTAAATGCACCTGCTTACAAAATTGCCTCATTTGAAGTCATAGACTTGCCGCTCATCAAATATGTGGCAAGCACTAGGAAGCCAATGATCATTTCTACGGGTATGGCAAATGCGGAGGAAATTGAAGAGGCAATTGATGCGGCACATGATGGAGGATGTAAAGAGGTGGCTGTTCTGCATTGTGTGAGTGGTTATCCTGCGCCTGCTGAAGATTACAACTTGCGAACGATTCCAGACATGATGTCAAGGTACGGTTTGGTAACGGGAATATCCGACCATACATTGGATAACACGACAGCCATCGCAAGCGTAGCAATGGGAGCATCCATAATTGAAAAGCATTTCACCCTGAGCCGACTTGGAGGAGGGGCTGACGATAGCTTTTCTATCGAGCCTGCTGAGTTGAAGGCTTTATGCGCAGGAGCACGCACCGCATGGTCTGCTTTGGGGGCTATTGACTACGGTCGAAAATCTAGCGAGCAAGGTAATGCCAAATTTAGACGATCGCTCTACTTTGTGAAAGATTTGAAGGCGGGAGACGTTATCACAGCTTCTGCCATTCGAAGTGTTCGGCCAGGGTATGGTGCACCGCCCAAAATGATCGAAAAAATTATTGGTCGAAGAGTGATTAAAGATGTCAAAGTTAATACGCCTGTGTTAATTGAACTTATAGAAATTTCCGAATGAAAAAGATACTTTTATGGGGTTGGTCCGAACCAGATATGGTGCGAGCCGTAGAAATTCTTAAGCTTAACTCAGAAATTGAGTTGGTCGACTGGATTGCCGACCTATCGTGGATGAATAAGTCTTTTGTCAAATTCTTATACAACCCTGCTGATCTTGGTCAATTCAAGTTTGATGGCTACGTAGGAGAGCTAACTGAAAGTGAAATTGTTAAGTTTTTGGATATGTTTTCTCGAGAAAAACGCTCCAAAGGACTGGGCTATCACGAGCAAGTAAACATTGCGAAAGCGTATTTCAGATTTTTCTTGAGGGAATTACAGATCAAGGAAGTTGATCACGTTTTATTCTCCATCATGCCGATTATTGGTATGGATTACTTGTGCTACCTAGCTGCTAAAAAACTGGGGGTTTCAGTCACCATGTGCTACCAATCGTTGTTTTTGGACAGATTTTTTTATACGCATACATTGGAAGACTTTGGCATGTTTGATGATGCAGTTGAGCTTGAAGTAGATGAAATCCCTGAGATCAGTTGGGGGTTTAAAAAAGACTTGTTCTATATGGAGGGAGAAATTACAAAAAATCGTCAGAAGAATCCATGGGCAATTCTTTTTCGTGAAACTTTAAGGTACGGGGTAAGGAAGAGTTCGAAGCCTCTGCGCTACTCTGGTGTAATTGAAAATTTTCTGCAAGCTAAAGAATTCCAAGCCAATTATAAAAAAAATGCAAAGGTGATTCGAGAGCTTGATATTCAGGAAAATTACGTGTATTTTCCCTTGCACTTACAGCCGGAATTGACAACCAGCGGAATGGGCGCTAAGTATTCAGATCAGTTAGATGCGATTGAAAGGCTGTCGGAAATGCTTCCCCGAAGCTGGAAAATTTATGTAAAAGAAAACCCTAAGCAAGGACATGATCAAAGGGGGGCTGAATTCTTCAGGCGACTTTCAATGATCGAAGGTGTGAAATATATCGCTAAAGAAGTTGACACATATTGGTTAATGGGTCACAGTCAATTTGTAGCAACGATTACTGGAACTGCAGGCTGGGAGTCAATCACGGGAGGAAAACCATGCTTGGTGTTTGGACATGCCTGGTATGAAAGCATCCCAGGAGTGATTAAGTACACCCCAAATCTAACCCTCAGTGATGTTTTGGATCAAGTCATTGACCATACAACTCAGAAAAAAGTTTTTGAGGTGCTTTATAAGAAAATGCGCACTGGCATTGTTGATGCTGATTACATCAAAATGCACCCTAATTACGACTTTGAAGAAAATGCAAATAAAGTGGCGCGGTTTTTATCTGAAATCATTTTCGAGAAATCAAGTGCCCTTAGGTAGGTTTTGTAAATCAATTGATTTATTGGATTTGCATCAACCTATGGAATCTCTTTGGATTATGTAAAACATGCAAGCTCAAAACATTTTATTGTTAGGCGCGACAGGCCAACTGGGTTATCTACTCAATACAGAGTTATTGATGCTTGGACAAGTACGCACACTCAGTCGACAAGAAGCAGATATGTGTAGACCGGAAAGTTTGCTTCAATCGTTAAAAAAAAATGTTAATTTATATGTTCCGACTGTAATTGTTAATGCATCTGCATACACCGCAGTTGACAAAGCTGAAGTTGAATTAGAACAAGCTGTAGCGGTCAATGCGACATCAGTTGGTGTTTTAGCTGAGTTTGCCCAATCGGTGGGAGCGACGCTCATACATTACTCAACCGATTATGTGTTTGATGGATCAGGATGCCAACAATGGCAAGAGTCAGATCAGCCTTCGCCAATGTCTGTTTATGGGCGAACCAAATATTGGGGTGAACAAGAAGTGCGTAAATCATGCGACAAGCATTTGATTTTGCGCACCAGTTGGGTCGTAGGTGCGCATGGCGGTAATTTTTTAAAAACCATCTTAAAACTTGCTTCAGAACGAGATAACTTACGTATAGTATCCGATCAAGTAGGGGCACCTACGTCCGTTCGGTTGCTAGCAGAGGTTACGGTTAGCATTTTGACCGTCATGCAGGAAGCATTAAGCAATGATGAGCGATGGGGTACTTATCATGTGGCTCCCGAAGGAGAAACCTCATGGCAAAAATACGCTCAGTATGTCGTTGAAGGCGCGTTACATCGAAGGATGCTACTGAAAGCAACCCCAGAAAGTGTTTTGCCAATCTTGACTGCAGACTACCCTTTGTCAGCGCCTAGGCCATTGAACTCCCGCTTAAGCGCAGAAAAATTAAAAAACACATTTGGAATGCAATTGCCAATATGGCAGCAAGGTGTTGATCAGATTTTGGATGAGTTGATACAAGAATAATCATTATGAGCACAAAACCACACAAAACAAGAAAAGGCATTATTTTGGCGGGCGGTTCAGGCACGCGCTTGTATCCTGTGACGCAAGCGGTCAGCAAGCAGCTGATGCCGGTGTATGACAAACCCATGATTTACTACCCTCTCACCACGCTAATGCTGAGCGGCATTCGGGAGGTATTGGTGATTTCAACGCCGC